>Ga0207416_1000711_pt1 | contig 52413 bp, 46 predicted proteins | sample PaiPotPPM11metaG_FD_184107 | JGI IMG/M metagenome (GOLD analysis project Ga0207416, IMG submission 184107) | Iron sulfur acid spring bacterial and archeal communities from Banff, Canada, to study Microbial Dark Matter (Phase II) - Paint Pots PPM... ... | reverse complement strand
TACATGAAAGACATCAATTTCGGCAGGACACCCGCACAGCAAGCAGCGATCACTGCCTAGCCCATGGTAAGATTATCAGATGGCGCGACGTATAGCCTAGGGTAAGGTTTTTAGTTGGCGCGACACGTAGCCCCGATAGATGATGACAACGCTTAGAGACTATGTACGCCCGTTATGCTACACTTATGCTACACTAACCAATCGCATCGAGACCAATGCATGACCTGTGTCTGAAGCGACGAAATTGCGACACGGCGTGAGTCACTTTGTCCGCGCGAAACGCGCGTCGACCGCAATATACGGCACGTAGCGGAAATCGCGAATGAGCGAGATTCGGCCGCTGCTCGATTCAAGCAGGAGGAAGTACGCAGGCTCGGAGCTCGATGCCGGTCGGAACATCGCGATTGCCGGAACGCCATCGACGAAGCCCGCCTCGGCGCGAATGTCTTCGGTCTTGGTGATCTGGGCGTAGCGATCGTAGTACGCCGCGTCCACCGCGCCCTGTTGCACACGAGACACGATATCGAGTCGTGACTCCTTCCCAAGTAGCGCGCGAAGACCATCCCAGTTACGATCGTTGAAGAGGTCCACGTAGCGCCGCAGCGTGGCTTGTTCTTCCGCAGATGCCGCCTGTGCGGGCCGCGCAAACGCGGAGCCTGACGTTCGAGCGATATTGCCACGCGCTCTCGACAGAGCTGCCTTAATGGCGCCGACGGTCGTTCCTATGGTTGTTGCCGTCTCCTCAAGTGAGTGCCCGAGGACGTCCTTAAGGATCATAGCGCTGCGCTGCACCGGCGGAAGTTCGGCGAAAATTGTCAACGCCGCTTCTACAAGCGCCGGATCGATGCCGGTCTCCTCGGGCTCGGCGTGCTCCGGAACGTCTGGAACGAGCTCCGTGTTTTTTCGTTCGTATCGTTTGAGAAAATCCATAGCAGTGTTGTGCGCAATTCGGAAGAGCCAGGGTTTTAGGTTAGGCGGCTGCGTCATCTGGCCCAGGGCGTAATACGCTTTTGCTAAGGTATCTTGGACTACGTCCTCGCCGTCAAAAACCGAGCCGGTCATGCGTGCGCAATACCGATGGAGCTCGGGGCGAAGTTCGTCGACGAGCTCCATGAAGCGGTCGCGCGCTTCCACCATCGCGGGCAACAAAGTGCGCGTCTCGTCTTGCATGGTCATTCCAGCGGCTCGACGCCTTGATCCGTCACCTCGATTGCGGTGACGCCTTGCGCTATGTCTCCCCGCAAGCCGCTGACGATCGCGACGCTGACCTTGTCGACATTAAGTGGTACTTTCCAATTGCGCTTGATGAAGTCCGCCCCTGACATACCTCGCAACGCGCCGTAAGCCGCCGCCGCTGCGTTGCCGATGTCTGTACCCTCGATCAGCTGATGGGGTACGACAGCAAGAAAACGGAGTCCCAACTTTTTCTTATCCGAGAGTTTCTGGGCATAGTCTGCGAGCAGCCATTGCATTCGCTTCGCGCCCGCATAACCGCCGGACAGTGGCGACCCGTCGATCGCCGCGCCGCTCGAGACAACTACGACGGTGCTCCCCGGTGCAAGCGGCATCGTGAGAGCAGCTTTGAGCAGGTAGAACGCGGCCTGGGTATCGACATTCCACGGTTCCGAAAACGTCTCCCAACTCTGTTCATCCAATGCTCCCATTCGCGGCCGAACCCCGGCTGCGAGCACGACTAATTCCGGCCTGAATTCGAGCAGCAAGCACTGTGCGGTCGTCGGATCCGCCGCATCGGCTTGGACGGTTTGTATAGGCTCAGCCGCTTCGGCGCGCAGTGCGTCGAGCGCTTCGCGCCCCCGCGCGACGGCAACAACATGGGCTCCTTCGGAAATCAGAGCCTTTACTGTTGCCCGGCCCACACCGGAGCTGGCCCCTATGATGACTGCGGACTTGCCTTGTATCGAATTCATTGCAGGTGTGCCTCCTGCTACGAAGACGACTGAGTGCGCTCGAAGGATACGGCCGGTTTTGTCGTCAGGAACTCGAAACGATGGCACCCGCCGGCGGAACCGAGCAACAACACGAGCGATCGCGCAACCGGATCACCATGTGCTGCAATCAGTCTGACGTAGTTTATCTGCGTAACCCCATGCGCCGCACACGCGACATAATGGAGGCGAGCCCCAGCAGCATTCCGGCTGTCATTCCGCTCGCCAACGATGCGAGGAGCTCCTCCACCGGCATACCTAGGATGTGAGCGATCACGATCACGTCACTTCACCTCCTGGTCCTTGAGTTTTCAGGAGCCTGTGCTGCATCCACGACTTCACTCCACTTTGGGTCTGGCGGGGCGCCCGTGTATTCGTCGTGCCAGTTCCACCACTTGTAAGGCGGCGTTTGCGGATAGCCCTCGGGCGAGTCCTCCCAATCCTCCTGGCGTCCGAGTGGAGTCACATCAAGGTAGCTCCAAGTGCTCCCCATCGCCTCGTCGCCGCGGCTGTTAATAAAGTAGGTGCGGAAAACGTTGTCGCCGTCGCGGAAGAATACGTTGTGGCCATGCCACTCGTCTACGCCGAAGTCTTTGTCGAAGCTGTCGGTTATGGTGTACCACGGCATCTCCCAGCCCATCCGCGCCTTCACGCGCTGAATGTCCGCCTGCGACGCGCGCGAGGCGTACGCGAGAGTAGTGTCCCGTACGTTCAGATGGGCAAGGTGGGCGACCTGGTCGGCCCCAAACGAGCAGCCTCGACAGGCATGATCGGGCCAGCCGAACACGCCGGGTTCGAAGAACGCGCGGTAGACGATAAGTTGACGCCGTCCGTCGAACAAGTCGCGCAGGTTCACCTTGCAGTGGGGGCCGTCGAAAACGTACTCTTTATCGACGCGCATCCACGGCATTCGCCGGCGCTCCGCGGCCAGCGCGTCACGGGCGCGGGTCAAGGCTTTCTCCTTGGCCAGCATCTGTTCGCGCGCAGCTTCCCACTCCTGCGGCGAAACGATTGGCGGTGTCTTCATCTTACTGGTGATCATCATTCGGGCTCCTTTCAGCAAATCCGTAGACTATCATGAAGACGATTGGGCGGCGCAAAAAGATATGGGTTCGGGTCCGGACTCAATCCGGCCGCGGCGTGTGAAATCTCCCGAGCAGCGTGATACGTCCCTATATACCCACTGGTGTACGCCCGTTATGGCACACTTACGCTAAACCGCGTGGATGGTGAGCAAAATGGTGAAGCCCATGAATTGTTATTTCATAGGCTTCTAACTGGGGACGCTGATCGGGCTCGAACCGACGACCTCCTGCGTGACAGGCAGCGAATAACACTGATGGACAACCGATCTGCCAACCATTCTAACGGGTTAATACGGGTTGAGGTATTCGCGTGCACGCGCCCCCGGTGCCGCAATCCCTGCCGTTTACTTCTTCTGTCCGATCTCTTTGGCCAGGGCAGTCACAACGACTTGATTCAACCTTACGCCTTCGGCCTCTGCACGCTTTGCCAAGCGCCGATGTATCGAACGTGGAACGCGAGCCACAAACCTGCCGCTGAATGAATGCGATTCAGTGGTTCAGGTATGGATTCTCCACCCTCAATTGCGACATCGATCCAGCCTTTCATCGCATCGTCGAATGCCCATTGCAAGGGCCTTCGAGTAGCATGGGTGATTGGAGATTGCAACCATTACAGCTGGGCTATGGGATCGCTTGAGCCGCTGGAAAGTGATTCTTTATGCGATTTCGCGTATAGCGGCACGAAGCAACCGCTTGCGCGTGTGTCAGCGCACGGGACATCCTGCTAAGTAATCTCACGTATCGATACACGAGTCAACACAAGCCCCATGTTGCTTAATTGGGCGAATTGCCGGAGATTGGATCGGAATTAGTGGGGAAGACAGTCCGCGTGACCTGACAGTCTCGCTCTAATCCACGCAGCCGTAACGACCTCTGAGCGACATGGCTCGCGCCCTCGACAGCCGCCTTGACGGCTCGGACCGAAATTCCAGCGTGCTCCATGAATTCGTCTCGAGCGTTTCACTCCCGCGAGACGCGCTAGCGGTAAACTTCGAGGTAGTCGATAAAGCCGGTCCCGACTTCTTCGTGCTTGATAAGGATATGCCGCTGTGCGCTGTTCATAATCGCCCCACCCGTCACGAGCGTCAAACCGCGCGGGCTGACGGCAAAAATCACGCCGCGTTCAAGATCGCCGATGTTCAAGAGGTCGATCGGTCCAAGATGCCAACAGCGAACGGTGTTGTAGTGAAGGACGTTGACGTCGATAAGCCCGCCGGAAGCCCTCGCGAGTTCGGCCTTTGACACAAGCATTTGAACGCGTCCAACGGGTGTTCTCGCTAAGACAGCGGCCGGTGAAACGGGGCGATCGTCCCCCGCGCACGTCTCGCCGTCACGCAACGTCGAAGCGCTAATCGTTACAGGGTACGAACCGCCCAATCGAGCAACACCCCCTGGGCTTACCGCATAGTAATAGTTGTGGCCGTCGTAGTCGCCCGCGACCACGATCGGTGTATTCCCAGCTGCTGAGATGAAAGCTATCGAGCCGTATCCCCTCACGTACTTGCCGACAGCTGGCATCGGCACCGGCTGCAAGACGCCCCCGTTGAGCGTGGCGAGTGAGTAAAAATCCGACATCGAACCTGCGGGAATCGTCTGACTGACGACCACGAACAATATGCCATCGGGCGGCGAATAGGCATCCGAGATGTTTGTGGTCCTTCGGAAATATGCGGTGCGCGCGCCACCGCCAAATGACGCCCGATCAAACGGGGGGGCCAAAGATTCGAGTCGCTCTAACTTTTGAAAGGCGATCGTGCGGTCACGCTCGGTTGGCGCAAGCAGTTCAATCGGAACGTGAACCTTTGAGAGGTCAGTTGTTGAGGAAGCTTGTCTGCGCTGATGCACGCCCAAAGCCACCGCAACCACGATGACGGCAAACCCGATCAGGCTCCAGCGGATCCACGTAGCTCTCGTGCGCATGCCTGTCAACCTCGCTGCCGCTCACGGATCCACATAGTAAAACCGCAACGGCTAATAGCCGCCGGGCGACGGAATGTAGATGATCGTGCGTGTCGTGCCGAGCTTGCTGCCGCCGAGGACGAACGCATGATTCGTGTCGCCGATCCACGGTGTCGGACTCGGACTCGGATAGCAAGAGACGCTTGTGCAGGTGCTTTCGGGAAAACGGTGGCAGCGCTCCTGTGAATTGCAACCGAACCTACGTTCGGGGCGGTTAGGGTTTCGTTCTAAGGCAGGTCTGTTAAAAGGCCTGGTTAGTGTTTTTCGCCCGCGCCTTGTGAAGCATGAGTCTACGCCGCGAAGTTCCTAAGATTTACTTCGGGACCGACATACGACTAGAAGGAGCGATCAAGTTGCTTCGCAGCGTCGGCATGCTCCTTGGGCCTGCACTCTTCACGGAAGCCTTCGCGTACTGCATCAACAATTCACACACCTGGAAGGGCCAAGCGTTGCGTGGATTCTCGCTGCTGCCCTGCTCCTCGGATCTGCGGTCGTATCGTGGCGCGTAACGACTGCCAAAGATGATGTACGCGAGCATGTCGCGACAGCGGACGCGTTGCAAGCTCAGTTAGTCTCAGAGGTTCCCCTTGCGAGCGACAACTGAACGAACACCAAATGGTGAAGCCCATGAAGACTTACTTCATGGGCTTTTAAGTGGTGACGCGCCAATGGGGCTCGAACCCGTTCGATCTACGCTTGTGCCAAACGAGTCTGAGTTCCGTGCCCTGCGGTCGCCGCTGCGCGCACATGCGCGAAGACGAGCGCGTGGCCGATCAGGTATGTCGGCACTAGCACTAGTGGAATGAGCGCCCAGGGCAGGGTCGTCATCGCGGCCGACCCGGCTCCCGCGTGAATGAGCTGCAACGGCGAGCCGTTCGCCGACATTATCCCCAACGCCACGGCTGCAATGAGATCAAGCGTTCCGAAGATATTCCACTCCAGAACGCGTACATCACGCGGGTTTCGCGCCGCCAACCGCGCGACGGGAAGGGCGAAAAGCCCAGTGATGACGTCGCCGATGCCGGCGGAGTAGGGAAAGGGTCCGCTCATACGACCAGCAGCAGCAGCGAAAAGCATGAGGACGCCGATCACGCGCATCCCGTTGAGCGCGATGATCAACGGTGCCGGAATCGCCATCATCGCCGAGCGCCACACGGCGGACGTTGCGGCGAGTCCTGACGCAACCAGCGGCAGAATGAACAATATGAGCAGGACGAGTGGTGATTGGGTCACCGCGCCGGAAGCGGTGATCGCAATGACCAGGGCGATCCAGGCGCCGATGCCCGCGCCGAGTGCCAGGCGCGAGCCCAGACGAATCGGCAACGAGGTGAGAACTGCCGCGAAGAGCGTCCCGGCCGTACCTCCGATGGCCAAGGTGCGAAGAATGTCGAGCATGGGGTTCCTCACTTTCTGGGTGTTACTTGCGTGACACAAGCGACTATACCATATTGACTTGTGTGATGCAAGTGTCTATACTTAGGCCATGCAACACGTTAGCTTGGCCGCTCAGCCGTGCCCGGTCGCCCGAACGCTTGACCTCGTGGGAGAGTGGTGGACGCTGCTCATTGTCCGCGACGCTCTCCTCGGTGCTCGGCGGTTCGAGGACTTCAAAACGACGGGCATCGCCGACAACGTCCTATCCGCCCGTTTGAAGAAACTCACCGACACCGGCATCCTCAAACGGCGGCGCTATCAGACGCGCCCGGATCGCTACGAGTATCTGCTTTCTGAAAAGGGCCATGCGCTCGCGCCCGTCGTGCTGGCGCTACGCTCTTGGGGCAAACATTTTACCAAAGGACCCGACACGACCCACATCGTCCACAATGCCTGCGGCGGCAGCGTCGAGCTCCGTTTCCACTGCACGAAGTGCGACCGGGGAATAGAAAGAACGGATGTTGCCCCCGCACGCCTGTACCAGGGCGCATCCGGCTAAGTGCTGTGGCTTAATAAGAACGGCGGCCCATGAGTACGCAGGCGATCTTTGGACTCAGCGCGTTGGCCTTCGCCGCCAGTTCTGTTGTGGTTGCGTGGCTCTTTGCATGGCCGTGGTTGCGAAGTGTCAACCTCCGCTTGGCGCTGCTTTGCCTCGTAACGCCTCATATGTTTTTCAGGTTCTTAGGCTTTAGCTTTCTCGTGCCTGGAGTCGTTTCAGCATCGCTGCCGAAAACTTGGACGGTGCCAACTGGCTATGGTGACGTCGTGGGCGGGATACTTGCCATCGTCGCCGTGATAGCGCTGGCGCGCATGGCAACGTGGACTATCGCAGCAGTGTGGATATTCAATGTATGGGTAGCCGCTGATGTTCTATTTGCGACACTTAATGGATTGCGAATCGGTTTGGATCCAGGTTCGCTAGGCCCAGGATTCTACATCTTAACGGGGTTTAATCCGCCCCTGTTCGTGACAAACGTGCTTATCTTCATGCTTTTGCTGCGCGCTCGCGAACGTTTGCTCCCACCGTGACGAACTTGTCGCCGACTCGCGGACATTAGGGTAACATGCATTCGCGCCGAAGAGCCACGAGCACGCCCTTACAACCCGCAATTTCTGCAGCGACCGTGGAGTAAAATCGGGTCACGACCTAAGGCTTATTTCATGGGCTTTTAAGTGGCGACGCTGATGGGGCTCGAACCCACGACCTCCTGCGTGACAGGCATGTTCAGATTCGTTTCACTGAAGAATTGGAGCGATTTGTGAAGAGGCCGCTAACAGCGGCTGGCGATAAATGCTTGGGTGCTGATCGTTACCTGTAACCGACTATCGGCTAACAGAAAACTCTACTCTGTTCGAGTTAGGGGTTTTCCGGTCTGAATAAAATCTGCTCTGGATGGCTGACCCTGCCATTATGTATCCGTTGACTGCCGGTATCCCACTTATCGAATATTTTCCCGGTTTATCCAGTTTGTAACCCCAGTGGCCGATGTTAACCCACTCTAACGAATCGCTTGCGAATGGGCCTTCTGACGGAGCGTCGTAGGGATTAGCTAGAGTAATCGTTTGCCCAGGCTGGATTGGCCTCGCAGCCAATCCCATGCTGTGATAGTCCCTGCGATCTGGCGCTCCGGTCGGTGAAACGACATTCCCACTTGAATCCGTAACAACAATTGCGACTCCAACCCACGGGCTGCTGTTAAATACCTCGATGGGTGAGCCCGAAGTATTTTTCAACTCAACGTGCAGCCTTATAGGATCTCCGACGCGATAAGCGTTGCGATCGAGCTGGAGAACTGCGGCGACAATGTCATTTCGTGTTACCCATTGCGGGCTTTGGTCTGCTACGACCGCTTGCGCAGTTGCAACGCTCACCGCGATGGTAATAAGGAGTGTCCACGAACGGCGAAGGAGCGATTTATTCTGATGGCTCACGTGACCTCGCCCTTCGGTTTCGCATGAATGTCGCATGGAGCTTAACTAGATGGGAGTGGATGGCAGAATCCCGCCCCAGGGTTACCGAACCTGTTTGGCCAGCTTGGTAGTTCACCCTGCTCGGCGCTACCATGGACTATTGATGGCATCGGGGTAGGCGTAGGTGTGGCTAGAACCCAGCCGCCATTTACGTGGGGATTGCCGGTTCTGTTTGCGGTCCCACTCCAAAACCACGTGAGTTTCCCAAAACTAACCCAAATGCTGTCTGCTCCTGTCGGACGGTACATGAAGTAGTCAATAAAATTGTCCTTTTGAGTCTGAGAGTTTAGCTCCGTGCCGAGTCCTCCATTGGCCGGCCCATCGATCGTATCATAGGTTATTGCCTTGAAGTAGAAAGAACTCTCTACGCTTGGCGTTCTGTCTAGTGGGCAATGACAACCGGCGTCCGTGAGCGCGCGCAAGGCGGTCCGCAAACGCTTCAGAGAACCTGTTTCGTCCGCGGGCGTCCGCCCCGTGTGCTACGCTAACGCCAAACCGGGTGGATGAACTCCGCAAGTGTGAAGCCCATGAAGTGTTATTTCATGGGCTTTTAAGTGGCGACGCTGATCGGGCTCGAACCGACGACCTCCTGCGTGACAGGCAGGCGCTCTAACCAACTGAGCTACAGCGCCATGGCTCTTTAAGAGATAGGGCGCCGCTCATTCGCTTCGCCGAGGCGCAGCCGATTCTTTTCCGGCTGGCACTGGCAATTTGTCGCAACGGCCAGGACGCGCTTCGGTCGGTCGCAAATCACGGGGGGTGTTAGCTCCCTGGCGCTGTCGAATTTTTTTCAAACTCGATTATCGATCGGGGTAGATGTGCTTTCGTAACCATAGACAAGAGATGACGTACGAAGCCTCTGCGCCGAAACACCGCAGGGGCTTCGGTTCATACACGGGGATTGGCTACTGGGAGGGACCTCATGCAACCTAGAGCTACGCGTGTAATATGCGGCTTCATTGTAGCCGTCGCATTCGCCGTCATCTGGGCGTCGGGCGGAGCTAGCGTCGCCGGGACCACGGGCGGCGTGAGCGGTCGCGTCGTCGACGCCACAACGAACGCATCGTTAGCCGGTGCTCGCGTCGACGTCGTATCACCCTCGGGTTCAGCCAGCACGACAACGGATGCAAATGGTCACTACACGTTCCTGTCGCTCGCACCCGACACGTATACTGTAACAGCTCACCATGATGGATATGAAACGTTTGTGGAGAGCGGCGTTACGATTCAAGCCGACGCTCAGCTGAGTCTTAACATTCCACTGGTAACCACTGTGCGAACGCTTGGACGAATTGTCACGCGTCCAGGATCCACTCTCGTGCGGCCTGGCCAAACCATCGACCTCTATTCAGTAGATTCGGCAACTGCAAAAGCGGCTGTGCCACTTGCGGGTCCGGGAGGCGTGGATATGGCATACGGCGGGCTTGCAGCTCTTCCGGGCATCTACGTTCCCCAGGGTCAGCAAGGTTGGTGGCAACCGGTCTTCATTCGCGGCGGCGATCAAGATCAAATCGGATATGAGCTCGACGGCGTTGCAGTCAACCGGTCCTACGACAACGCCCCACAGTCATTGCTGACAAACCTCGGTCAACAAGAGCTGCAAGTGTACACGGGCGGCGCAAACGCCAGTTCCGATGGTCAAGGCATAAGCGGATACATCAATCAGGTCATTAAGACGGGCTCACGTACTCCATTTGGCTCGGCCACATATGGCTTCGGCTCGCCCATTGGTTATCAGAAGGGTGCCTTGGAATATGGCGGAGCAAGTTTCGACGGCCGCCTAAGTTATTATATTGCGGGTTCCATTTCCGATCAATTTTATCGTTATGCGGATCAGTGGAATGGTGTGAGCCTCAATCACTCGGGCTTCTTCTTCCCATCTTTCCAGTTCGGCCCAAATGGACCTATCGATCTCGTCGGCATTACCCTCGGCGCCTCCGAGACGCGCGACCATGAAGCGATGGTCAATATTCACTATGCTCTTCCGCACGGGCACGACAGCGGGAGCGACGATCTACAGCTTTTGCATGTTGAAAGCGATCTCCACACGTTCACCTACGGTTCGTTCAATGATTTCGGCGGTAAGACGACCTTCGGCGCGGTCTTCGCGTATCCGGACCAGTACATTTACACCGGTCAAGTCGGCGCGCCGCTCGATCCTGCCTTGGTCGGTCAGTTTATATTTCCCAACACACCTGACTCCGGACGCGCATTCCAAAGCATCGTCAACCCAAACCTTCGTGCCGTTGCAGACAACGGGTTTAGCTTAACCAAGCTGCAGTACCAACATAACATGGGAAGCCGTGCGTATCTGCGTGTGTTGGGCTACAGCACGTATTCGAATTGGTTCATTCAAGACCCGGTACCGGTGCCCGCAACGTTACAGTATATACTCCCGGAGATCACGTTCGGCGGAGTCATAAGCTTCGCAGATCAGCTCAGCGACAAACATCTGCTCACCCTCTCTGGGTCGATCGCGAGTTCTCGTGAGTATCGCTACACATCGGGCTTTCCATTTCTTCAAGGTGGTGGGAATCTTCCCAACGGCACGATCGGTGGGAGCTTTGTCGGCAACTTTGGTGGCACGTTGATCGGCAGCTATACGGACGGTACACATTGCTACGATCCAACCACGGGCAACTATACCAGCTGTTTTTCGTCGGGTTCTCAGGTCAATCTTCAGGTTAACAACGGGCAGGTTGTCACTCCACCCGGGATATCTCGGCCTGCCCCATTGTCGACTGCTGCGCCAGGCTCAACAGCCGCGATCAATGGAGCTCGTTGGATCGCAACGGAAAACGCCTTCGGCGGACTCATCAATCAAGTGAGCCCCCTTCTCACCGCTGGATCGGTTGACGACCGTATTACGCCGAACGATCGGCTCTCCGTTGACCTCGGCGCGCGGGTCGAGCGCTACTACGACCGGCTCGTCAATGAGGCGACTGGTTACCCCGCGCGGCAATTCTGGTTCAACGCGCGCAACAACGAATTTTGCGTCGCCACCGCAAACCTTGCGCAGTCGCAACGTACAATCGACCCTGTGACAGGTGTTGCAAGCCCTTGTGCGGCTGGCACAACGCCGGTCAATCTCAGCCTCTCGAACAACTCATTTGAGTCGAACTCAGTATTTGAACCGCGCATCGCCGGAACTTATGAGGTGTCGAGCGACGCGACGCTCCGCGCGTCGTACGGCATCTATGCGCGGCCACCGAATGCATCGTGGGTGCAATATGGAACTCTGCAACAAGATCTCGCCACACCCATGTTCCAAAAATTTATTGCGTACGGCTTCACCTCGCCGCAACATAACCTGATGCCAGACATCTCGCACAATGTCGACATTTCGTGGGAACAACGCGTTCACGGCACTGACATGAGCTTCAGAATCACGCCGTACTACCGTGGAACGCTTGGACAATTTGAGAACATTCTGCTCGATACGAGCGGCAATGAATCGGGCGTGAACGTTGGAAGTGAGAAAACCTCAGGCGTTGAGCTTGCGTTTCAAAAAGGAGATTTTGTTCGCGACGGAGTTTCAGGAATGTTCTCGTTCACGTATAACTACAGCCGCTTCCACTATGCGAAGTTCGCAAGCGGGTTTAACGTTCCTGATTTGATCAATCAAAAGATCGCGCAATACAACGCATACACGTCTGCCTGCGCGCCCGGCGGCCGCGCGTTTGGAAAAACCCAGTTTGGGACGGCTGTCTGCGGCACGACGAGCTCTGGCGGATCGGCAGCTGGGTGCTTCACGCCCAGCGGAACCCCCGATCCAACGTGTGCGGGCGGTGATGTCGCGAACCCTTATTGGACGAGATCTCCGCAAGGATTCCTCGATCCAAATGGCGCGTACGCGCCCTACGACGTCATCCCGGATCAGCCGCTCGCGGCGGGTAACGGATTCGGGCCACCGGTCATCGCGACTGTATTCGTGCAGTACAAGCGTGCGCGTTTCACCGCAACACCATCCATCGCGTATAGTTCCGGGGCGTATTATGGAGCGCCGCTGTCAACGGTCGGTGACGATCCAGCGGCTAACAATTCATCGCAGATTCCTATTCCGAACGATTTCACAGGCGTTTTCGACAACATGGGGGCGTTCGTCCAGCCGTGGCGGCTAACGGGCAACCTTCAACTCGGATACCAGGTCAATCCGCACGCGCAGGTGGCCGTCACCATGACCAGCCTTTTCGACTCGTGCCATCAACGCGGATATGCATGGGATCGCGGAGGCTTCTGTGCGTATACGACGCTGCCGTTTGGACAGGCGCCTAACTCGAGCGCCCATACGAGCGCGGCCGGCGATCCAAACTACAAATATCCGTACACGGTGCAAAATGGGAACAACAACACGCAATTCCTAGGAACCAAGATCCCATTCCAAGCTTACGTCACGCTGCGTTTTACCCTGTAGGCGTCGCGTTCGACACTACGAGCGAGTGAATACGCGCTGCCTCGCCCTTGGGGTAGGTGCATTTGTCGTACTGCTGCTCGGGGGCTGCACTCGGACTCCTGAGCAGCACGCCGCAAAAATATTCGTCATCGCGCAGGCCTCGGAACCGCGCACGCTCGACCCATTACTCAATACCGGTTATACAGCAGAACAAGTCGGATCGCTCATCTATTCCTACCTCCTACGAATTGATTCGCGAGGGCAGTTAGAGCCCGATCTCGCCCAGCGCGTCCCCAGCACAGCAAACGGTGACATCTCGCGCGACGGGAAAACAATCGTCTACCATTTGCGGCGCGGGGTACGCTGGCAGGACGGGCTGCCGTTTACCGCCGACGACGTCGTGGCAACCTTTCACGCTGTCATGAACGAACGTAACCCAGTACCGACGCGCCTCGGCTACGATCGGGTCGCGACCATTCGTGCGCTCGACGCAACAACCTTACAAGTGCGGCTGCGAGAGCGCTTCGCCCCATTTCTGACGTATTTCTTTGAGACAGAAACGTATCCAATTCTCCCCGCACATATGCTCGCGCACATCCCGAGCCTCACCGGTTCGAGCTTCGACGCCGCGCCGATCGGCACGGGGCCATTTCGCGTTGTAGAGTGGCGACGCGGAGACCATTTGGAGCTTGAGGCCAACGACAGCTACTATGCCGGCACTCCGAAACTGCAACGCTTGCGCGTTGAATTTGTGCCCAATCCGCAAACGATCGTTCTTCGCTTGCAAACTGGCGAAGCCGACGCGTATCTTGCCGCCGATCCGTTTGTGCTGACCCAGCTGCGCTCCAACCGCCGCCTCACGCTCAGGATCGTGCCGATCTACGGCTTCATTGCCCTGAGCATGCAGACACGCAATCCCGCCCTGCACGACCCCGCGGTCAGACGAGCGATCGTGCATTCATTCGATTTTGCGCACGATGTCGCAACGGCATCGCACAATACAATGGACGCGCGCGATGCATTTCGCAGCCTGTTCACGTGGGCATACACCCCGCGGAGCGTGCCGTCATCTTCGGCTCGTTTGCCGGCAAACGTCACGCTTTCTATCGACGGAAGCCGCGCACTCGACCGTACGCTCGCCGTCGTCATGCAGCAAGAAGCACGCCACGCTGGGTCTGCCCTCGTCATTCGCACGTATGCGCCGCAACAGTTTGAGGCAACCGCGACTGACTCAGGCCCTCTCGCAGCTGGAAACTACCAGCTTGCGCTGCACGAGGTTCTTACCGGCGCCGACCCAGAGACATCGTGGATTCTCGCGTGCTCGCAAATTCCACCGGTCGGCTATAACATTACCCGCTATTGCGACCCGCAGGTTGACCGGGCGCTACGCGAAGCGCTTTTGAGCAATGACCCTAACGAGCGTGCTCGCGACTATGCAATCGTCCAAGATGCGCTCGCGCGCGACGTTCCCTTTATCGCTCTCGCTCAGCTGCGTGAGATTGAAGCAATACCAAAAGGTATGCGCGGATTTCAGCCCAGCCTTGAGACCCCGTTCTACCGCGCGGAGAGATGGCGTTGACGGCGGCGGATGAGCTCGCCGCGTAAACCTTCCTGACCACGCGCCATTGACCACTCGTGGTTTGCCGCAAGAAACGGGCGAGCGATTGGCGAGAGCAATCGCAAAAATGGCTTTTCCAAGCGCACTGTCCACTCATAGGCGGCATCGACTCCACCGTCACGCTGCGCGAGACGCCAAATACCGGTGCCGATGAGGTCGCCGGTCGACGAAACAGTTGAGCCGTTTGGGTAGTTGACGTCAACGACCGTATATGTAAACCGCAGCGTGTACGGCAGACGGGCGCGACACTCGCAATAGGCGACCTGCCCGAGCCCGTGGTCAGTGCCCGCTGTAACAACAGTAACTCTTCTGAAAAGCTGCGGCCACCAGCGCGGAAATGATGTCGTGTCCTCAATGATGTCCGCAACCTCGGTAAGCCGCGCATCATCAAACCGCCAATGCGTGAGGAACGAATACTCCGCGGCGGACATGGCCCTGTCAGTGCCCTGCGCTTAGCGCCTGGAGCTGCTTGCGAAGCTGTGCTTCAGAAATCTCGCCGATCCTATAAGCGGCGACGGTACCATTGCGTGCGATAAAAACGTGCATCGGTAAGCCGATGAGGCCGTACGACCCGCCGACGTCGCCATTGTCATCAAGAGTCACGCGATACGGCAGATGATACTGCGCGGCGAACTCTTTGGCTTTATCCGCCGGTTCGAGCTCATCGACGCCCACGACGACAACATTGTGCCTGGCGTACTCCTTCGACAATTTCCCGATGTAAGGCACTTCTTGCTTGCACGGTCCACACCAGGATGCAAAAAAGTTGAGATAGACGGCGCGGCCGCGCAACGCTTGCAGCGATAGCGTGCCGTTACCATTGACGATAACCGGCAGCGAAAACTCAGGCGCCGGGGCCCCAGTTTTCGGAGGCGCCGCCGCGAGGGCAATCGTTACAGCGATGCCTACCAGCATCGCCGCCATGACGAGTGATGAGATCGTTAGTTTTGCGGGTGTGCCTTGAGCCATGCGTACACCTTATTAACGTTTGTCAGCGGACTCCAATCAAAGTAGGTGAACAAAATCTTGCCATTTTTGCCGATCACAAACGTCACACGCTTGGCGACACCGGAAATTTCCGCACCATACGCCTTGGTCACGTGGGCGCCTTGGTCGCTGACAAACCGCTGGGGCGCCTGCATCTTCGCTTGGAAGTCGGTGAGTTTCTTGATGTCGTCAACTGAGATCCCGACGACCACGGCGCCTAGCTTTTGAAAGTCCGCCAACCTGGCGGCATAGGCTTTCGCCTCGGCGCTTCAACCTGCGGTAAAGGCTTGGGGGAAGAAGTACAGCACCACTGCGTGTTTGGCCAGCGCGTCTTTGAGGTTGAATTCAACGACCTTGCCGTCGACCACCGAGGGAGCCGTGAATTCGGGTGCTGTGTTGCCCGGTGTGAGCGCGGCCGCAGCCCCGATATTGAACAGTGACATCACTGCGGCGACTACCGCAGTGAGGGGGCGCATAACTTTCATACAGTGACAATTCGAGAGGCCAGCAATGGAAGCCCGCTCGAGAGGCGGACTATCAAGGAGGCGCTGCCAATTCTAGACGAGGGATGGGACCAATATGGAAGAAGGCTGAATCTTCGCGTGGCGAAATCCGGCCCCGCGCGATGGCTCGTTTTCATCTTTCATTAAATAGCTCGGCCGGTATTCCCGGAGTGCAGCGGTAAGTGGCCTACGAACCGGTACCACACCCGACCACTGGTGATATCGGTTTTCCGCCGATTCTCGGCAGGCACGCACCGGCGATTATCGCGAGCATGCGAGACACCGCCCTTTCTCGCACCTCCTTTACCGATGCCATGATCGCCTATCACCTCGGATGGACCGACCGGCAAGGGCGGCCGACAACCTTACTCCCGGGCAAGCTCATCAGACCCGCCCTGTGCATTTGGGCATGCGAGTCCTGCGGGGGCGATGCGACAGAGGCAATGCCCGCTGCGACGGCGCTTGAATGGGTGCATAATTTTACGCTCGTCCACGACGACATACAAGACGGCGATCGGGAGCGGCGTGGCAGGGAAACAGTGTGGGCGATTTGGGGCCTCGCGCAAGGCATTAACGCCGGAGATGCGCTCTTTGCGCGCGCTTTCGCAACCCTCGCCAGGGAGGGCTCACACCCGCAGCGACGGCTACGAGCAACTCGTCTTATCGCGGACGCCGTCCTTGTGGTGGTCGAGGGCCAAGCTCTCGACCTCCGATTTGAAGGCAAGCCGGACACGACATTGCGCGCCTATCTGAGGATGATTCGCTCCAAAACCGGCGCGCTCATAGGGGCAAGCTTGGAAGCGGGATCTGTCATGGCCGGCGCCGACCCCGAAATCAGCAGGCGTCTCCGTGATGCAGGCACGCTTTTGGGCGTTGCCTTCCAAATCCGCGATGACTGGCTTGGGACGTGGGGGGATTCGGCAACCACAGGCAAGCCCTCGACCGGGGATCTCGGGCGTTGCAAGCTCACCTATCCCGTGGTTGCGGGCTATGCCGCGATGCGCGATGCTGATAGGGCGCGCTTGCGAGAGCTTTTTAGCGTATCGTCAAGCGGGAATTCGAACAGTTATCCGCTACATGAAATCCGAATGCTGCTCGAAGCAGCGGGCGGAGCGGAACTCACTCGCGCGGCGCCCCAGCGCTACGCGGCGAAGGCCGCAGCCATTGTTCAAGCGTGTCAACTTCCGCACCAGCATGTCGAGCAATTCAACGAGGTAGCACATTATGTCGCGAATCGGTGTCGATAGAGAAAGCGATCGCAAGCTTTACCCCATCAAACCGACCGAGGACGGTGTTCCATCACGCAAGGCCGATCATATCCGCATCAACCTTGAAGCGGATGTAGCTGCCAAAGGTGTCAGCTCGGGGTTTGACGAGTATCGCTTCATCCATCGCGCCCTGCCAGAAGTCGATCTTAATGAGGTCGACACGCGAGTAGAAATTCTCGGTCACAAGCAGGCGGCTCCGCTGCTGATCTCTTGTATGACGGGCGGCACCGATGAGGCGCGGCGCATCAACCGTAACCTCGCACGCGTGGCGCAAGAGCTTGGCCTGGCGCTGGGCTTAGGCTCCGGTCGCGTACTTCTCGAGCATCCTGAACTGTTGAGCTCGTTTGCAGTACGCTCGCTCGCACCGAACGTTTTGCTCTTTGCAAATCTCGGCGCAGTACAGCTTAACCTCGGCTATGACGTCGACGATTGTCGCCGGCTCGTGTCGGAGTTGCGCGCCGACGCGCTCGTTCTTCACGTGAACGCGCTCCAAGAAGCCGTCCAATCCGGTGGCGACGCGAGCTTCTCGGGACTGCTTGGCAAGATCGAGGAATTATGCCGGCTCCTGGAAGTCCCGGTGGTCGTTAAAGAAGTTGGCTGGGGACTCGCGCCGGATATCGTCCGTTCTCTTTTCGACGCCGGCGTGAGCGCGGTCGACGTTGCCGGTGCCGGCGGCACCTCATGGAGCGAGGTCGAGCGGCATCGCGCTGCGGACCCGGTGAGAGCACGAGTGGCTGCTGCCTTTGCCGGGTGGGGAATTCCCACGGCGCAATGCCTGCGGGCAGCGCGCCGCGCGGCACCAAATGGCTGCATTTTCGCAAGCGGTGGGATTCGAGACGGCATTGATGCCGCAAAGGCTATTGCGCTCGGTGCGGATATGGTCGGAATTGCCGGACCCTTTTTGCGTGCAGCCTCCGAAAGCACCGCCGCGGCCCACGACCTCGCGCGCGAGCTTGTTGAAGTGCTACGCGTCTGCATGTTTGCCATCGGTGCCCGCACGATCGACGACCTGCGACGCACGCCGTGGCTACGACGCAACAGAGACCTCGAGACGATGGCACCGACCGTCAGTCGTCTTCAATATAAGACGCCAGGCGCTGGAACATTCATTGACATCACTGATGATGTTGCGTCGATTGTCGCTTCATCGGGCGTACGCGACGGGCTGGCGCACGTGTACTCGTCGCACACAACGGCCGCCATTCGCGTAAACGAAAATGAAGAACTGCTGCTCCAAGACTTCGTCCGTTGTCTCGACCGGCTCGTGCCTGCAGGTAACGGCATCTACGAGCACGACGATCTGACGCGGCGGCGCAACTTGCCGCCGGACGAACCTATTAACGGACACGCACACTGCCGTCACCTCCTTCTCTCCTCCAGCGAAACGGTGCCGGTCATTGAAGGTCATCTCGAGCTCGGACGCTGGCAGCGCATTTTCTTGATCGAGCTGTGCTCCCCACGCGAGCGCAACATTGTCGTTCAGGTGCTCGGACGGTGAGCGATAGTGCATGATCTCGCTGAGCTAGAGTCAGCAAACGCCTATTGCCGGCTTCTGGCGCGGCGGCATTACGAGAACTTCACTGTGGTTTCCATGCTGCTACGCGGCCAGGTTGCGCTCGACCTCATGCGCATCTATGCGTATTGCAGAACAACAGACGATTTGGGTGACGAAAGCGGCAGCGCAGCACTTGAGCGTCTCGAGCGGTGGCGTGGCGAAGTGAGCGATCTCTTCGCGGGCAGAGCGCCGGTACACCCGGTGCTCATCGCGTTGCGTGAGACAGTGTCGCGTTGCCGGCTAGGGGCACATCCCTTCACAGATCTCATCGCTGCTAATGTCCAGGATCAACGCGTGGTGAGCTACGAGTCGTGGCCCGAGCTGCAGAGCTACTGCGAGCTCTCCGCAGCGCCGGTCGGCCGCATGGTGCTCGCCGCGTTTGGCATCGACGGTCCGCGTGCGCGGGCCTTGTCTGACGACGTCTGCATCGGCCTCCAGCTTGCCAATCATGCGCAGGACGTTAAGCGCGACGCGGCGCGCGGCCGTTGCTATCTGTTGCAATCCGACCTTCGTTCCGGCGGCACTGCGGTCGCAGTCGGCGCTCTCTGCGATCGAGCGCGAACACTTTTGGCCTCGGGCGTCGAGCTTGAATCGATGGCACCCTTTATGCTGCGCGTGCAGCTCGCATTGTATCGGCTTGGTGGATTAGCGATCGTCAGCGCTATAGAGCGAACCGGCTACAGGACGGACGTCGTTCGCCCGAGTGTGTCGAAGGCGGTCAAGGCCGGACTGCTGCTGCGCGCCTGTTTGGGCGGCTTACGCGAAAACCGACATGCTCGCAAGCTGGAAACCGCGTGAAGGTCGCACGATGCTGACGATAGCCGACCTGCGGGATTCCGAACGCTGCTGCGAACGGATTGCTCGCCACCACGCGAAGAACTTCTACTGGGGATTCATCTCGCTTCCGTACGACCAGCGAACCGCGATCTACGCGCTGTATGATTTCGCCCGCCAAGTCGATGACGACGCGGACGAGCACCGCGGTCCCGATTTGCTCGCGCGCCTGGAAATGCACCGGAATCGCATCCGCGCTTGCATGCAAGGTGAATATTCCGACCCAGTAACGCAGGTGCTATCATTTGCGATCAAGCGCTACGGCATTCCCGAATCGGAGCTTCAGGAGTTGGTTGACGGCGTCGCGACCGACCTCTACCGCACGCGCTACACAACCTGGACCGAGCTGCGAGAGTACTGCCGTCTCGTTGCATCGGTGGTGGGCCGCATGTGCGTGCGGATCTTTGGGTACACCTCGCCGATCGCACTCCAGTACGCGGAAGATCTCGGTCTGGCGCTTCAAGTCACCAACATTCTGCGTGACGTACGCGAGGATGCGGGCAGAAATCGAATCTATCTTCCTGAAGACGAATTGCGGCGTTTCGGTGTCAGTGAGGGTGACTTGCTGTCCGGCAGCCTGAGCCCCGGCTGGCCGAGCCTAGTTCATTTCGAAACGACGCGCGCCGCGCAATTGTATGCATCGGGACTGCGCGTGCTCGATTACATTCCATTCCGATCGGCGGTGTGCGTCAAGACAATGGCGGGCATCTACGAGCGTATCCTGAGCAAGATCGAGTCCAATCCATGGCTGCCGCTGCATGCACGTGCTTCATTGAATCACGTGGAGAAGCTTCACGTCGTGGTGGAATCATGGCTGCAGGTCGTGTAGCAGTCGTCGGCGCTGGGCTAGCTGGCCTTGCTGCCGGGCTCGATCTGGCTGATGCCGGATTCCACGTCGAGGTCTTCGAGCGGAGCCGGCTGCTCGGGGGACGCGCGACGTCGTTTGTCGTCGACGGTATCGAGGTCGATAACGGCCAGCACGTCTTCCTCGGCTGCTGCACCGAGTTCTTGCGCTTCGTCGACCGTGTCGGCATGTCGAGATACGTTCACATGCAAGAGCGGTTCGAAGCGCTCGTTCTATCGCGCGATGGCGTCGCGAGCCGATTGCGCGCGGCGTCGCTTCCGGCACCGTGGCATTTGCTCGCATCGTTTATTGGCTACCGTCATCTCGCGTGGTCATCGAAGTTCCGCGTGGCGCAGGCGCTGGGCGCGACGGCCACTGCGCTGCACAGCACGAGCTCGTTTGCGCAATGGTTGGCACAGCACGGCCAGACCGAAGAGGCGCTGCGTTCGTTTTGGCGGCCATTCCTTGTTCCGGCACTGAACGCGCCGCTCGAAGAAGTCAGCGCCGCCGATGCCGCGTTTGTGGTGTCGACCGCGTTCTTGAGCAGCGCAGGCGCGGGCCGGTTTGGCTATGCGACAACGCCGCTTGCGCGCATTGCCGAAAAAGCCGCCGCGCGGATGGCGCGCGTCCATCTGTCGAGCGCGGTCACCGGGCTCTGGCTCTCGCCCTCAGACTCGCATCTTCTCGGCGTCGTTCGTAGCGATGGAGAAGCGCTCGCGTTTGACGCGGTGATACTTGCCGTTCCGCCGCCGCAGCTCACGCGCATCGTGGGGACACCGGAACGAGTCGGTTTGCCGCCACTTAGCGGCTACGTTGCGCATCCGATTGTGGATGTGCACTTGTGGCACGATCGCGGGAATCTGGGGTTCGATTTTGCTGCTGTGCTGGATTCCCCCGTTCAGTGGATCTTCGAAAAGGGCAGCGGCTACTTGTGTTGCAGCTTGAGCGCTGCCGAGAACTATGTCGACAAGCCGGCCGTGCAGATCGCAGCAGACTGTTGGGCCGAAGTCGCGGCGGCCGTGCCGGCACTGAAGGGGGCCACGCTCATCCGCAGCGCTGTCACGCGGAGTCCGGAAGCGACGTACCTCGCCGCGCCGGCGCAAAAGCGCGCGACCTCCGTGACATCCGTTCCCAATTTGAGCATTGCAGGTTCGTGGACGGATACGGGGTGGCCGGATACGATGGAGTCGGCCGTACGCAGTGGACAATCGGCTGCGCGCCTCATCACGGGTACGTTCGGAGGTGTCGAAGTTGCCTGACGCGCTAAAGGCTGCAGTGGATTGGCTCCTCGAGCGCCAGCATCCCGACGGCTGGTGGACCGATGAGCTTGAAACCAATGTCACGATGACAGCAGAGCACGTTTTGCTGATGCGTTTTCTCGGACAGAGCTTGGACTCCATACGCGCCGGCGCCCGAGAGCACATCTTGCAGGGACAACGCGAAGACGGCTCGTGGGCTCTTTATCATACGGGACCGGCCGATGTGAGCACGACGATCGAGGCGTACGCCGCGCTCAAAGTGCTCGGAGTCGATCCCGCAAGCCTGCCGATGGAACGCGCGCGCGCGGTTATCACACGATTAGGCGGTGTCGCCGAGGCGCGCGTCTTCACCAAGATATGGCTTGCGCTGTTCGGTCAGTATCCGTGGGAAGGCATCCCGACGATGCCGCCCGAGCTCGTTTATCTGCCGCCAATGATTCCGCTCAATTTGTACGACTTTGCATGTTGGGCGCGTGGCACGATCGCACCGCTCACTATTGTCATTTCGCGGCGTCCGATCCGACCACTCGGAGTCAGCCTTTCAGAGGTCGTCGTGCCGGGCACTGAAAGTCGACTCCCGCACATTACAGGCGCGGGTCCATTTTGGTGGCTGGATAAGCTTTTTAAGCTCTACGAACGCATCCCCATCAAGCCGGGCCGTCGTCACGCGCAGCGACGCATGGCCAAATGGATCGTCGACCATCAGGAGGCGGACGGGAGTTGGGGCGGGATTCAACCACCCTGGGTGTACTCGCTCATTGCGCTCAATCTCCAAGGCATGGACGTCGATCATCCGGTGATGCGCAAAGGGATTGCGGGCATGGAGCGCTTTTCGGTGTCCGACGATCGCGGTTGGCGCTTTTCCGCGTGCATGTCGCCCGTGTGGGATACAGCGTGGGCGCTGCGCGCCTTGCACGCTGCCGGGTTCAGCGCTGATCATCCAGCGATGCAACGCGCGGTCGAGTGGACTCTGGCAGAGCAAATTGATTGCGGCGGTGATTGGGATGTGCGCTGCAAGGGCGTTCCATGTGGCGGCTGGGCCTTTGAATTCGACAATGACCTCTATCCTGATATCGACGATACCGCGGTCGTCGTATGTGCGCTGCTCGAAGGCGGCAAGCGCGAGCGGGTAGCGGATGCCGTTGATAAAGCGGTCCGCTGGGTTCTCGCGATGCGCTCGTCGAACGGTGCGTGGGCTGCCTTTGACCGCGATAACACCCGCCGAATTGCATACAGCATTCCATTCGCGGATTTCGGCGCGATGATCGACCCGCCGTCCGAGGACGTCACAGCTCACGTGTTAGAAATGCTTGGGCTCCTCGGCTATCCTCTGAACGATGCAAACGTCGAAAGCGGGTTGCATTACCTGCGGCGCACGCAGACCGAGGCGGGCTCGTGGTTTGGGCGCTGGGGCGTCAACCACATTTATGGCACGTGGTGCGTCTTGGATGCGCTCGAGGCGTTGCGCGTGGACCGTCACAGAATGCTTCGCGGCGCGCACTGGCTGCTGTCAATGCAGAATCCTGACGGCGGCTGGGGCGAAACCTGTCACTCGTACGTCGACGCATCGTTCGCCGGCGTGGGCTTAAGCACGCCGTCGCAGACTGCTTGGGCGGTGCTCGCCCTACAGTCGACCGGACTGGGTGATCACGGCGCCTGCGCGCGCGGCTTGACTTTCCTGCGCGAGCGCCAGAGCAACGGCACCTGGCCGGAGCCCGACCACACCGGGACTGGGTTTCCCGGCGATTTTTACATAAACTATCACATGTACAGACACTTATTCCCAATGATGGCGCTCGCGGGTGATCGCACAACATTTGTGCAAAGCTCATCTGCGCGCACACTGAGCAATCGATACGCTGAAAGGGTTCGAACGTGAGCATACCCCTCCGCCAAAAATTGGCGGTCACATCGCATGTATTGGGCAAGCGCCTCCGAGGCATTGAAAAATACGCGCTCGTCCTGCAGCTCGAGCCGCTGTACCTGTGCAACCTCGAGTGCGCCGGTTGCGGTAAGATTCAGCATCCGGATGACATCCTCGCGCGCCGCTTGACCGTCGACGAGTGCATCGCCGCCGTCGAGGAATGCGAAGCGCCGATCGTGTCGATCGCAGGCGGCGAGCCCCTCATTCACAGAGAGATCCACGAAATTGCGAAGGCCCTCATTGGGCGCAAAAAATTCGTCTATTTATGCACGAACGCCATTCTGATGCAAAAGAAGCTCGATCTCTTTGAGCCGTCAGAATACTTTGCGTGGTCGGTGCACATCGATGGCTTGAAGGAACGGCATGACCAGTCGGTGTGCCGCGATGGCATCTTCGAGAAGGCGATTGCGGCCGTACGCGAGGCGAAGAAGCGCGGCTTCCGCGTCACGACAAACACGACGTTTTTCGGACAGGACAATGCGAAATCGATTCGCGACGTGCTCGATTTTCTCAACGACGAGCTTGAGGTCGACGAAATGCAGATCGCTCCCGGCTTCGCATACGAGCGCGCGCCGGATCAAGAGCACTTTCTCGGGGTCCAGCGCACGCGGGCGATTTTCCGCGAAGCATTCGCGGATGGCAATCGCAAACGGTGGCGGCTCAACCATAGTCCGCTGTACTTGGATTTCCTTGAGGGCAAGACCGACTTCGCGTGCACCGCGTGGGGCATTCCGTCATACTCAGTTTTGGGCTGGCAGCGGCCGTGCTATCTCATGTCGGATGAACCGTACGCGCGCAGTTACAAAGAGTTGCTTGAAGAGACCGATTGGTCGAAATACGGCCGCGGTCGTCATCCCAAGTGCGAAAACTGCATGGCACACTGCGGCTACGAACCGACAGCGGTGAACATGACAATGAGCTCACCCAAGGAAATGCTACGGGCTGCAGTTGCCAAGTGACCTCGTCTTCGTAACCGGCGCCACCGGCTTCATCGGCAGTCACGTCACACGCGCCCTTGCCGCACAGGGGTATCAAGTTCGTGCGCTCGTCCGCCGCTCCGGCGCGAAGGTTGACGGTGCGCAAACTATTGAAAGCGACATGCGCAGATCCGGAGAGCTCGCGAGCGCGATTCGCGGCTGCCGGTATCTCGTGCATTGCGCCGCGCTCTACTCGTTTGCTCCGCGCGACCGCCGCTTGATGTCCGAAGTGAACGTCGCCGGCACCGAAAGCCTCCTCGAAGCGGCTCGTATCGCCGGCGTCGAGCGCGCGGTCGTCACGTCGAGCAGTTCAACTGTCGGACCGGCGGCCAACGGAACCCCGGCGACGGAAACCACCTTTCCCCGCAACTCTCATCGTTCCGCGTACCACCACTCAAAGCTGGAACAGGAGCGCGCTGCGCTCGCGGCGCGAGTGCCAACCGTGCTTGTATTGCCAACGAGTCCGGTGGGCCCAGGTGACTGGAAACCGACGCCGACCGGCCGTCTGGTCTTAGATTTCGCACGCGGACGCATCCCCGCACGCCCGAGCGGTAGCGGAGGGCTCAATCTTGTTGCCGTGGAGGATGTGGCTGCTGCGCATGTCGCGGCGCTGCAGCTTGGAAATCCACGCGAGCGCTATCTGATCGGTGGCGAAAACCTTTCCTTCGATCAAGTGTGGGATCTGCTCTCAGAAGTGACCGGCCGGCCGGCGCCAACCTTGCGGCTGCCATTTGCCGCTGCGTTGGCCGCGGGCTACGTCGATGAACTGCGCTGCCGTATCCTGGCAAAGGCGACGCCTGTTGTGCCGCTGGAAGGTGTCCGGATGTCGCGCGAGCGGATGTTTGTTGATTCGAGCAAGGCGCAAAGGGAACTTGGCTACCGCGCAGGTTCTGTGCGTGATGCACTGGCGCGTGCCATCGCGTGGTATCGCTCGAATGGCTACGTCAACTGAACCATCGCTGACTATTCTGGCCGCCACCAGCCTCGAGGCATCGGCCGTGCGGCGTGCTGCCCCTCGTTTACATGTTGTCGAGAGCGGCGTCGCACTGTCGCGACTCAGCGCGGGCGACTATGGCGATGCTGTGGTCACCTGCGGACTTGCCGGCGGACTCCAGGAGGGCCTCGCCACGGGATCGATCGTGATACCCGGCGCTGTGTCAACGCCGGGCGGCAAGATGATCGCATGCGATCCGCTGTTGAATGATGCGCTTATGTCTGCGGCGCGCAAGCTCGGCCACACCCCCTATGGGGGCTCGTTGCTGACCAGCAGTGAGCTTGTCAACGGGTCTGCGCGAGCTTTATGGGCGCAACGCGGTTACGTCGCCGCCGACATGGAAACGGGATTTGTTCGCGCTCGGCGCATCGCTGCCGTGCGCGTCATCCTCGACACGCCGACGCACGAGCTCGACGGGGCATGGCTGAGACCAATCACAGTGTTGTGGCGCCCATGGTTGTGGTCCCAAGCGATGTGGTTGCTACGCGAAGCGCCGCGCTGCGCAGGCTTGGCTTCAGAAGTTGTCGCGCTCGCCTTTAGTGAATGATCGAACCCGTTTTGACGACTTCAAATGCGCTGGCGGGAACCGTCTTCATCTGATTGAGATCGGTGTCGTTCCAGTTCGTGTTCGTCTCACCCGTGATGAACCAGTCAGACCCATTGTCAGCGATGAACATCCCGTACTTTTTGAGGGCAACCAAAACGACGTGTGATTCGCCCGTGAAATGCGAGATGTCGTAGCTCGCCTTGAGACGAACCCGCAGACCCATCGGCGGATCGTTGGGATCGGTCGAGCTGCTCGCGTAGTGCGTTGCGGGATGGATGAAGCCTTTTTGGGTCTTCGCAACGGTAAACCGAAGAGCGTGGCTGATAACGCCCTGCTGTACTTCGTAATAGCGAACGAGGCCAGCGAAGATCGGCAGCCCTGCAGCGTCTGCTGACGTCCAGTAATCCGGACGCAATGCGTTCGAGTTGAAATGGAAGGTTGCGCCCGAGCCCGCGTTCCATCCCGGTCCGACATAATACGATGCGAACGTCTCGTAAAGTACGCAGTTATCTCGGTCGATGACGATCACGTGCCTGTCACCAGTCGAGCCCGACCCGCCTTCGATGGGCGCGTTTGAGGGGAAAGGATAGGGTCCGGGATCGCTTTCACTCGCGTACGTGAAGCTTATCGGTACACGCGGTTGCGTCCCCGGCACCGTGATATACGGAATGCCGTAGGTTGCATTCGACCCAAAATCTGGATGCAGATGTTTCGTAGAGGCGTTCATGTGGGCAAGATAGTTGGCCGAATTGGGATCCACGGGATAGGCTGAGATGTCCGTGTTCCACGGATTGTTTGCGGGAAAGACTTGACAGCTAGCGATCATCGGCACGGCTGGTGCGCTAGTCGACGGCGTCGGCGTCGGTGATGGCACAGGCGAGGGCTTTATGCTTGGTGCCGGAGTCGGAGTGGCTGTCGCAGTGAGCTGAGTTGTTGGCTGATTGCCGCCGAATGGACCAGGCAAGGCCGACCCGCCACCGGCACAAGCAACTTCGACTAAAATGCTGAGGGCGACCGCCCAGACGCCGAAGAACTTCATAAATAGTTGGGTCGGATGTTTACGTCTGGGGTCCTTCAATCGTCGTGCAAATTTGACAGCGGACACAGGCTTTACAGGTGGGCGGTGACGCGCTCTGTCTCTTGGCCCGGCCGAGCTTCGTCTTCTGCCTCTTCGTCTTCCTCGAGCGCTAAGAGCTCTAGGCGACGCTTCTCGCGGCGGTCGTGGAAGCGCTGAAGCCAGCCCATCATCCCGACGTAAATAACCGGTATCAGGAACAGCGTCAGAAGCAACGAGCTCATGAGGCCCCCGATGATCACCGTACCGATGGATTTACGAAACTCCGCGCCCTCGGTGATGCCCAGTGCCAGTGGCAGCATTCCGAAAACCATTGAGGCGGTCGTCATGACAATTGGACGGAACCGGATTGCCGCTGACTCGCGCATAGCCTCTGCGATGCCGAAGCCACGCGTTCGCAGCGTGTTGGCGTAATCGACGAGTAAGATACCGTTCTTTGCCACAAGCCCAGTCAGCATGACGATACCGAGCATCGAGAAAATATTAAGACTCTGGCCTTGGAAATACCTGACGGCTGGGAACACGTTGTGCAGAATGTTGATGAGCGTGAGCATGAACGACACGCCGATAAAGGCCAGCGGCACTGAGAACATGATGATAAATGGTGATAGGTAGTTGCGATAGAGCGCGACCAGCAGCATGTAAATGAGCATGAACGAGGTCAAGAGCGCGATGCCGATCTTTGAAATCGTCTCGCCCAGCAATTGACTATCGCTGCCCTCGCTCGTCTGCTGATTAACACCTGCGGGGAGGAAGGATGGGTCTTTGAGCGCCGCGTCGACCTTACTTTGCACCCTGCTGATAGGTACGCCATTTTTCGTAAATGCGCTGACAGTGACAATGCGGTGGCGGTCCTGACGGCTGAGCTGCGTCGGTTCGTGCATCCACGTAAAACTCGCAACTTCGCTCAGCGGCACGAGCATGCCGTTGTCAGACCGGACCTGAACCGCGCGCAATTGCGCTTCATCGTTTCGAGTCGACGGCGGCAACTGCACGACGGCGTTCACGAGCCCCTCCGGCATGCGCACCTTCGTCGCGATGACGCCTCCAATGGCTGCTCGCGCCGTCGTTGCTGCTGCCTCTGGCGAGACTCCGAGTAGCGCTGCGCGTTGGCGGTTAATATCAATTTCCATACGGGGGCCCGCGATTTGGGTGCTCGTCTGAACGTTGTCCGCATCGGGGAGTGCCGCCATAAACGCCTTTAGCTTTTGCGCGCCGGCCTCAACAGCTTCACTCGACGCGCCGCTCAGGGTGTACTGAATCGGCGCTTGACCACCGGTGTCGCCATGGGCCACGTCGATGCGCGCACCCGGCACGAGATAGCCAAGCTTCTTCACAGCCTCGATGATCTTGTCCTCATTGTGACGTTTCTTAGGGTCGATCGTGATGTACATCTCGCCGACATAGCCACCGCGTGTACCCGATTTATGGCCCGCGGTTCCATTCACGCTGATGACGCCATCCATGGGCAAGATCGCGGTCTCGAGACGCCGTTCGCCTGCGGCGGTGCTCCCAATTGGCGTTCCAGCCGGATACGTGAGATCGACAATCGCGAATCCGAAATCGGTCTGCGGTTGAAACTCAAACGGTATGATTTGCGCAACGATTGGGAAGAACGAGAAGATCACGAGGCCAAGACAGCCCAGTATCACGAGCAACGGCCGTTTCATTGCCCATGGGAGCGTCGTGTCGTGATAGTGTTTACGCGTGCTCTCGAACCAATCGGAAAATGCGTTGAGTAGACCCTGCAAGCCCGATGCTTTGGTTGAGTGAACCGGCTTCGGGCGTCGAACAAGAGCCCAATGAGCAGCTAACAGCGGGGTTAGCGTAAATGACACGACGAGCGAGAAGAGTGTCGCCACGACGATGACAAGCGCAAACTCGCGCAAAAACTGACCGACGATGCCCGACATGAAGGCGATCGGCGCGAAGACAACGACGTCGACAAGCGTTATGGCGATCGCCGCTTTGCCGATCTCCGACCGCCCCTCGATGGCGGCGTCTTCAGGTGGTCTGCCCATGAGCCGGTGCCGGGTGATATTTTCCAGGACAACGATAGAGTCGTCGACCAAAATGCCAACCGTTAGCGAGAGTCCCATCAAGGACAACACATCAATCGTCATGTTCAACATCCACATGACGAAGAACGTGGCGAGAATTGACGTCGGGATGGCGATCATAACGACGAGAGCGCTGCGCCACACGTGGAGGAACAGCAGCAACACGAGCGCCGTCAGTAAGATGCCTTCGAACAAATTCTGCAAGACGCCGTTGATGGAGTCGTGCATGAAATCAGCGTTTGCAACGAGCTCCTTGAAATGAATCTTCGGATATTTGACGGCGAGTTGCTTGAACTCGTCGCGGACCGCGGCCGTCGTTCTTTTCGTATCGCTGTTGGCGTCTCGCACAACCTGGAGGATGATGCCCGGGCCGCCATTGAGGCTTGAGATCGACCGCTGTTCGGCAAAACTGTCGGCCACCGTTGCGACATCGCCGAGCTTTGTCTGTCCGGCCGGGGTTCCGGGAATCGTCAGCGGCAACGCAGCGATTTGGTCCGCGCTGCTAATGTCGGCCCGCACTCCGACCGACGCTTCCTGGAAAGGCTGATTTAATAGACCGCCTGGCAAGCTGACATTGCCGGCGCCGACCGCCGCGCTGACGTCATTGAGTGTCGCGCCCAAAGCAGCGAGCTTCGCGGTGTTCGGCTGTATCGTGATTTGCCGAATGAACAGACCGCCGGCGTCAGAGCCTCCGACTCCCTTGACGTTTCTGATATCCGGGATAATCTCGGTCGAGATGATGTTCGAGAGCTCTGTCGGGGTGAGCGAGGGTGCCGATACAGCCTCGATGATCACCGGGTCGCCCGACGTGTCGTTCTTCGATACTTCTGGAGCATCGAGGTCGGAGGGAAGATATGGTCGCGCCTGATTGACCGCTTGCTGCACGTCAGTCGTCGCGAAATTAACATCGGTTCCTATGTTAAACTGGACGGTGACGTCGACGTAGCCATCTTCAATGGTCGTAAAGATGTGCTGAACGTGGTTGATATTCTGAAGCTGATCCTCGATCGGCTTGGCGACGAGCCGCTCCATCTCGTCAGGGCTTGCTCCCGAATAGAAAGCGTCCACGCTCACGAATGGGAACGTCACGTTGGGGTTGATGTTTTGGCCCATCATCTTATAGCCAATAAGACCAAATACGCCGACCGCCAGGAAGAAAAGCGTAATGATGGTGGGGTTCTTAATAGCGAATCGAGTCAGCCACATATACCGGATTATAACAAGCGACGGGTGAATTTGTTACGCAGCTACGGTAGTTTTCCACTTCTGCTGGCATAACCTGAGGAACTTCTAGAGAACTTCGCTGAATGAGCATTAATTCCCGGCCGCTTAAGGCTGGACTGTACGGAGCCGGCGCCTTCGGCCGGTTCGTTGTGCAGGCGCTTTCCGAAAGCTCTGATGTCTGCGTCGTCGCCGTCGCCAGCCGTACCCCCGCACATGCCGAGGCCCTTGCCAGTGATGAGCGCGTGCAACGCACTCACAAATCCTTCGAAGCTCTGCTTTCAGACCAAGATGTGGACCTTGTGCTCATCGCAACCCCACCCGCCGAACATGCCGCACAAGCGCTTGCTGCAGTCGAAGCCGGTAAGCATGTGTTTGTTGAGAAGCCGCTCACAACGTCGCTCGACACGGCCGAGCGTCTCATAGACGAAGCCGCAACCCGAAATCTCGTTGTCGCTGTCGATTATCCGATGCTTTACTCGCCGCTCGTTGAAGCCGCAACGCTGTTCAACTCCTCGCGCCTCATGGGTCCGCTGTTGCGAATCTCTGTTGAAAATATCGCGAGCTGTCGCGGACTTGACGACACGCATTGGTTTTGGAACAGGGATATCTCAGGAGGCATCTTTGTCGAGCACGGGGTTCACTTCTTTGATTGGTGCGGCAGAATCGCCGGCGAGGCACGACGGATTGTTGCGTTGACCACCGCGCATGGCATCCGCGAGGACAGGGTGTTTGCCGCTGTTGCTCACGCAAGCGGGGCGATGGCCTTGTACTTCCACGCCTTTGTTGCGCAGCCGGATACCGAGCGCACGCGCGCCGTGCTCTCGTACGAAGGTGTTGACGTGGTGCTCGATGGCTGGATACCGACGCGCTTGCACATGTCCGGACATTCTGCCGCCGTCGCGACGACGACCATTCGTCGAATGCTGCGCCGCAGCGTCGAAAGCATCCCAGACCCGACCATCGGCTTTTATTTCGATGCAGGTCCGAAACAAGAGCTGTACGCCAAGTGTGTGCGTGCAGCGGTGGAAGATATGGCTCACGCTATCCGCGAGCCTGGTTACGTCGCGCGCAATGACGCTCGCCGCTCTCTCCCGAGCCTGCGCGTGGCCGTCGGAGCTCGCGAGGCGGCGCGCTTAGGAATGGCTTTCGAGCTTGCCCCTATCCAAACCGCAGCGCTGCCTTGACCTCTTGCGGTGAAGGTTTATTGAGCAAGAGTGCGGGAAGATCGTCAAGTCCAACCACTTGAGAGACGATCTTGTCGACCTTCACGGTGCAGCTGCCGAGCATGGCAACGGCTTTCTCCATCGTAAACGGGTTGATATTTGAAGCGACAAGACGCAGTTCTTTGCGATAGAGTTCGTATGGCTCGACCGGAACTTTGGCGCCTATCGGCGCAACGCCGAACAGCAAAATATCTGCACCGCGGCGCGCAAGACGTATCGCCGTCAGGACCGCGTCGGGATTTCCGCTACAGTCAATGACCAGATCGTATTCCTCGGTGTGGCTATCGTGCTCGACCATCTCGGGCGTGTACACTTCATCTGCGCCAAGCTCCTCGGCAAGTTCACGCCGGGTCGCAGACGGTTCCGAGATCATGACGTTTGCGGCGCCAATTTCGCGCACTGCTTGCTGGGTCAACAGACCAATGCTGCCGGCACCCAGAATTGCCACGGTCCCTCCGGCTTGCAGCTTGACGCGCTCGAGGCCGTGGATCACGCACGACAACGGTTCTGCAAAAGCCGCGTCGCCTAGTGAGATACTGTCCGGGATTTTGTAGAGCTGCGTGTGCGGCGCCACGACGTGCGGAGCCATGCCTCCGGGGCGGGTAACGCCAATGGCGCTGAGGTGTTCGCAAAGATGAATGTCCCCGCGACGGCACGGCGCGCACTCGTGATCGGGGATGTTCGGATCGATGACCACGCGATCGCCAACCCTAATGGCGTCAACTTTATCGCCCACACTTGCGACTGTCCCCGAGATCTCATGTCCAAGCACATTGGGGTAGGTTGCGGGATACGTTCCGTCCGCGATGTGCCGGTCGGTGCCGCACAGGCCGCACGAAGCGACCGCAACGACCGCGTCAGCCGGGCCGGGAGTCGGATCATCCCAATCCGCCACGGATACTATCTTTGGCTTCTGTACAACCAGCGCGCGCATGCAGAGAACTTATTGCTTCGCAAGAACGCACCTTTGAAGCAACGAAGCCATTGGTCGTGCAGCGATTGCGCGTCCGCGACGGCTTTTTCCGCGACGAGTCGGGCAGGGCCGTTTATCTCGTCGGTGCCAACTTCTGGCCAAAAAGCACGGGGCCGTGGATGTATCGCGACTCATGGAATCCCGCCGCAATTGCCGCTGATCTCCGCGAGCTTGCAGGACTTGGCGCCAACGTGGTCCGCGTCTTCTGCTTCACGCCAGACTTCATGCCGGCCCCCGACGTGGTCAGCTCCAATGCAATCGAACGACTCGCTTCCATGATTGAGCTCGCCGCACAAGCAGGGCTCTGGTCCATCCCCACGTTTCTCGTCGGTCATATGTCAGGAGAGAACTGGCAAACGGAGTGGAGCCACGGGCGCGATTGGTACACCGATCCCTTGCTGCTCGATGCGAGCGAACTTCTCGTCGGAACCGTAGCTTCACATTTTGCCGGCGACGCGCGAATCGCGGCATGGCTTTTGACAAACGAATGGCCACTGTTCGCCGGTCGCACAAGCGACGAAATTGGGTTGCGCTGGGCGAAGCGTTTGTGCGCGACCCTGCGTGCCGCGGACCCCACGTGCAACGTTTCACTGGGCGACGGGAGCTGGGACGTCGTTGAGGGGCAACGCAGCGGTCTTCCTTCCCGCGAATTGCGCGACGTTATCGATTTCTACGGCCCACACTTCTACCCCAAAGAAACCGACGCGCTGCGACATTCGGTCTTTGCGGGGTTTGCAATGCGAATGTTGCAGACGTTTCGGCACCCGGTGCTCCTTGAAGAGTTCGGCTGCTCGTCAGATCAGTCGGACGACGACGATGCGGCCGCGTACTACCGGACAGTACTCTGGTCGGCATTCGGTGCTGGCAATTGCGGCGCACTGTGTTGGAATTCACATGACTTCACAGTCGCCGATCGGCCGCCATACTCACATCATCCGTACGAGCTCCACTTCGGCGTGATTCGAACGGACGGTTCGCGCAAGCCGCAAGCAGACGAGGTGGCTCGTTTTGCCGCCTTCGTGGCAAAACACAACCCTGACGAGTGGGAACGGCAAGCTCCAATCGTTGCGATCGGCCGGACGTCCTACTACCTTGGAAGCTTTCCATTTGACTGGGGATGGAGCTCACGTGAGTTGCGGGATCTCTTCCTGCAAACGTTTACCAACTGCATCATGGCTGGTCTCGACGCAAGTTTCGTCGACCTCACCTCTGGAGAATTCGACGGCACAAAACTGCTCATCGTGCCGTGCTTGCAGCAAGTGACGACGCAGGACGTGGCACATCTCGAGCGCTTCGTGAGCGGGGGCGGCTCCGTATATCTTTCGTACGGCGGCGAGCCGTGGTTTCCAAAGCTGGGCGCTTTCATCGGCGCGCACCCGCGCATCCGGTATGGCTTGGTCGAGCCACCCGAGGATTCATTGCGGCTCGTGCTTGCGCGTGATTTCGGGGATCTCACGAAGGGGACCGAGCTGCGCGTTGACGTTCGAGGCGATCTCCGGCGTCGTGCCAAGCTCGTCTGCCAGCCGCGAGAGGCGAAAGTTGTCGCGACCGACGGCCACGGCGACCCGATGGTTCTCGAGCGCCGGTTCGGCACAGGTCGTGTGATTTTCGTAACGCACCCGCTGGAATATTACGCTCTCAACGGCCTCAACGCGAATGCAACGAACGAAACATGGATGTTCTATCGAGCACTTGCATATATCGCACACGCGTTGCCTGCGCGCGCCTGGCACTCACCCGTGCAGTCGTTCTCCTGGCGATCGAAGGTCACACCCGGCGTGCGCCGCGTGCTGCTCGTCAATCACGCGTGGGAGCAAGTCGATACAGCTTTGCCGGACGTCTCCGGCCGATTGCATGACGTGGAGTCGGGCGAGCTCTGCGCACCGCATTCGATCAGGCTCGGAGCGAAGGGGGTGCGTAGTTTCGATGTAACTTCAGACTAAGATCTATCTCAGCTTGAACTCTTCGACGCTGTCGAGGTCTTGCAAGAACAGAATCTCGCCGACGCCGGGAGGCGCCGTTTTGGCTTTGTCAGCATCCGCCCGAAGCAGCTCCCAACACTGGCCCGTGAGGTCGCGCTGCAAGGTGCCGACGGACTTACGGCCGTCTTTGTAAAGGACGCGAACGCGCTTGCCCTCAAATTCGTCAAGATCCGAATCGTGAATCACGTCAGTACAGGTTGACCCCAATACGGCGATAAGCGATAAGGTTAAACAGGTCGCCCATCAAAATGCCGTTGTCAAATGCAAGAACCGGTTTGTCGATATCCGTGGGTACGTCGAAGACCGCCTGAAACGTAGCGCTCTGGCCCGCGGGAATCGTGTAATGCGGTTTCGTCGCCGCGTCGAGCGCGGCCTGGCCGTCGCGTGACTTGTCGTAGCGCGTTCCTTGGGCATCATTTATATGAGGTATGCGCTCGTCCCATTTGAAGGCGACGCGACGCGCCCGGTTATCGACGCGAATGGTTACAATGTAGAAAATGCCATTCGCGTTTGCGGTCGCCGAGGCGTTGGAGATCTTCGGCGTTCGTCCAACGGCAGTGACGACATACACAAAGTCGTCCTGTTGAATGGGCGTCCCGAGGCCAACGAAGCGCTGCGGCGTCGAAAATGTGTACAACCCCGCTATCATGAGCGCAATGGCGACGAGAACCGCCACAACCGCAACGCCGGTAACCCGTAATCGAGTGCCCACTAGTTTGTTCATACCCCAAAAAGCTGGCTTTGTCAACACAACAAGCGAGCCGGATGGCTCGCTTGTGTTGAGTTATGGTCGTAGTGTTGTGGAGCGCGGGTTGGGTTATTTCGCGGCCGCGATCGTTTTGATCCGGATGCCTGTGACACCGTGACCGCTAAATTCGGTCCCGGTCACCGTCACCTTGCGCTCGAGAAATGGGAGCACCTTGGCGTTCGGATTGTCGTTAGGCCCAGAGCCTAAGATGGTGACGATGTTCCCATCGCTGGTTTCGATGCCGAACGGTTGGCCCTTCAGCAAGCACGCTTTGGCGCACGCCGCATGTCCAGCGCCGTGAAGCCCTGAGCCGACGTAGCACGAGAGGTCGACAACGTTGCCTGTGAGCGTGACGTTCTTGCCGTGCGACATCATGTGGCTCCCGGACATCATGTGGCTGCCTGCCATCATGTGACCGCCGGCCATCGATGGCTCATCAGCGAACGCGACGCTGCCACACACCAGCGCTACGAGACTCGCGACAAGCGCCGCTATAGATCGCTTCATTTGAATCCTCCGAATAGAAAGAGTAAGAAACAAATTGCGTCGATCGACCGTAACTGCCGATCGCCGAGTGTTACTACGTCACTTTGAGCGCTTTGGATCAACGCAGTGTTTTCACGTAGCCATCTAGAACTCGAGCTGCGTAAGGAAGGACCACTTTATGGCCGTCCATAGATCGCTATGGTTGCAGCAGAGTTTGTCGGAGGGCATTGACGCAGCTCCTCTTGCCGGTAGCGCACGAGCGGATGTCGCGATCATCGGCGGAGGTTATGTTGGACTTTGGACTGCGCTTCGCATCAAAGAGCTGGAGCCTGCGTGCGATGTTGCGATTCTCGAGAGAGACATCTGCGGCGGCGGCGCATCTGGCCGCAATGGCGGCTTTGTGTTGTCGTGGTGGCCAAAGTTTCCCTCGATGGTCAGATCGTTTGGTGAAAGCGAGGCTTTGCGGCTGACGCAAGCATCGCAGTCTGCGATCAGCGAGATCGGTGCGTTTTGTACGGACAATAGAATTGATGCCGACTTCGTTCAGCACGGTTGGTTGTGGACCGCGACAAGCAGTGTGCAGATGAACGGTTGGGAACCAGTCGTCGGCGCAAGTGAGCGATTGGGTCTCACCGCATTTCAACGATTGCAACCCAGCGAGGTCGCACGGCGAACTGGATCGCCCATGCACAGAGCCGGGGTCCTCGAGCGCGATGCTGCAACCGTCCAGCCGGCAGCCCTTGTCCGCGGCATGCGCGAGGTTGCACTGCGCCGCGGAATCCGAATCTACGAGCACACGCAGATGCAGCGGTTTACCCGTGAACGTCCTGTCGTCATAAGCACGACGAACGGGCAACTGACTGCCGATCGCGTCGTCGTTGCCATGAATGCATGGTCGGTCGGACTACCGGAATTGAGTCGCTCGATTGCTGTGATCTCAAGCGACATCGTCGCAACTGCCCCCATGCCCGAGCGGCTCGCGCAAATCGGATGGACCGGTGGCGAGTGCATCACGGATTCTCAGATGATGATCTGCTATTACCGCACGACCCGAGATGGCCGCATCGCCTTCGGCAAGGGCGGCTGGGGCATTGTCTTTGCCGATCACATCGGCCCGAACATCGATCGTGACCAAGACCGAGCGCGTTTGGTTGAAGCCGATTTTCGGCGCTATTATCCAATGTTGGAAGACGTTCCGATTACCGACGATTGGTGCGGGCCAATCGATCGCTCGACGGACGGCTTGCCGCTGATCGGGCGGCTTGGCGGACGCGAGCACATTCATTATGGCATTGGTTGGAGCGGCAACGGCGTGGGGCCGAGTTATGTCGGCGGACGAATTCTTGCGAGCTTGGCGCTGGCGCGCAAGGACGAGTGGTCACAATGTGCCCTCGTCGATCGTGCTCACCGTTTGTTTCCACCTGAGCCAATCAGGTTCGTTGGTGCTCAGATTGTGCGCGAAGCAGTCATCCGTAAAGAGCGCGCGGAGAACGCTGATCGCTCTCCGTCATGGTTGGCACGACAATTCGCCAAACTTGCCCCGCCAGGCCCCGAAGACAAAGCCTAGCGCTCTAAAATCTTATGTAGCAACGGACCTTTAGGTCCGTTAACCTAGCTGCGGACCTTGAGGTCCGTCACTCGTGCCGCAACGCGTCAATAGGGTTGAGCAAAGCCGCGCGCCGCGCTGGGTAGTAGCCAAAGACGATGCCTACCAGCGCCGAAAAACCAAAAGCCAAAAGCACAGCCGACGGCGCCACGAGAATGTTCCATCCGCCGAGTGTGCCCGCCAGCAGCGACGCAGCAACTCCGATTGCAATGCCGATGACGCCGCCGACGCACGACAACGTCAGCGCCTCGATCAAGAACTGCGTCAGAATATGCCGTGCGTGAGCGCCGACCGCGAGCCGAATGCCAATCTCGCGCGTTCGCTCGGTGACCGACACCAGCATGATATTCATGATGCCGATGCCACCGACAATGAGCGAGATCGTCGCGATGCTCGCTAGCAAGAGTGACATAATCCGCGATGTTTGCGTGAAAGCTTGTTGTACGTTTGAGATGTTGCGCACCGAGAAGTCATCCGGATCGTTTGGTGCTAGATGATGGCGTAAGCGCAGAAGCCTCGTCGTTGTCGACACAACCGAATCGACGATGTCGGTCGAGGTAGCCGAAATGATGATCGCGCTGAGCCAGTTGTTGCCGGTGATTCGCGCCTGCAGTGACGTGATCGGCACTACCACCTGGTCGTCTTGATCTCGACCAAACCCGCTCTGGCCTTTGGGTTGCAGTACCCCCACAACGGTGAAGGGCACGCGCTTCACTACAACAACACTTCCGACGGCGTTGCCCGCCGGAAAGAGATTTGCCGCGACCGTGCTTCCGAGCACTGCAACCTTACCAGAATCATGTTGCTCATCCGCGGTGAAAAAGCGTCCTTGCGCGATGGTCCAGTTTTGTACTTGCGGCCAATCGGAGCTAACGCCAAGAATTGTCGTCGCCCAGTTCGTATTGCCAGCCACTACCTGGGCGCTGGTTCCTGATTGGGGCGAGACGCCTGCGACGCCCGGAACGAGCTGCCCGATCGCGATCGCGTCGCCGAGCTTCAACGACTGACTTGCGCCGGTGCCCAAAGCAACGCCGCCTGAAGTCGTGCTGCCTGGCACGACGATGACAAGATTGCTTCCAAGGCCTTGCAGCTGCGCAGCAACGGCGGCGCGTACGCCGCTGCCGATGGCAAGTGCGGTGATGACAGCGGCTACGCCTATAATGATGCCCAGCATCGTCAGCAGCGATCGGGCTGCGTTGCGCGCAAGCGCCTCCCAAGCGATCCGAAAAAGTACGGACAGACTCATCGCGCGACGCTGTGGGCCGGGCTCGGCGTCGGACGATCTTCGACGATGCGTCCATCGAGGAAAGAAACGACGCGCCTCGCGCTCGCGGCCACGTTCATGTCGTGCGTCACCAGCACAAGTGTAATCCCATGCTCCATGTTCAGTTGCGTAAAGAGAGCCATAATCTCAGAACTGCTGCGTGAGTCGAGGTTGCCGGTCGGTTCGTCAGCCAGGACGAGGAGCGGGTCGTTCACGAGGGCACGGGCGATCGCGACACGCTGTTGCTGTCCGCCCGAGAGCTCATTCGGATTATGATCGGCCCGGTCTGCCAGGCCAACCGAACGCAATGCCTCAAGGGCACGGCGGGCGCGTTCTTTCGGTTCGACGGCCGCATATAAAAGAGGTAGCTCCACGTTTTCGCGTGCGTTGGTTCTCGGCAGCAAATTGAAGCCTTGGAATACGAAGCCGATGAATTTGTTGCGCACGTCTGCAAGCTCATCGGCGCTGAGCTGGGAAACGTTGCGACCCTCGAGCAGGTAGGAACCACGCGTCGGCCGATCGAGGCATCCCAGAAGGTTCATAAACGTAGACTTCCCGGAGCCCGATGGCCCCATCAAAGCGACAAACTCTCCACGCCTCACCGTGAGCGACACATCGTTTACCGCGACAAGCTCTTCCGAACCCGCCAAGTATACCTTCGTTATATTCTGCGTTGCGATGATGGGGGGCTGCTGCGCAGGGATTGACCTCATAGGGCCGACGATTAACCGCGTCCGCCGAACATGCCCGGACGCGCAGGGGCCTTACTGCCCCCCGTGTTTGCGACAATAACCTTGTCGCCGTCGTGAATGTCGCCGGCGGTGATCTCGACGTTCTGATTGTCGCTGTAACCGATCGTAACGGTGACGGGTTTCGCTTTGCCATGGCGCAACGCCCAGACCGTCACATGGGATCCGGGCGCTCCCGCGACGGCATTTTGTGATGGTGCGGTGGCGCTGCTATCGGGCCTGTACAGGAGTGCCGCCGCCGGCACCGTGAGGACATTGTGACGCGAAGCAACATCGATGGCGATGGTCGCGGTCATGCCGGGCATGAGGCGTGCGGTCGCATCGTCCAACGAGATGATCGTGTCATACGTGACGACATTATTCGTAACAATCGGGTTCACCCTAATTTGTTGCACGGTGCCGTGGAAAATGACATTAGGGAATGCTGGAACCGATATGCGGGCGGCCTGGCCGACGCGCAGTTGACCTACATCTGCTTCATCCACTGATGCGTCGATCTGCATGTCTTTGAGCGTCGTAGCGATGACGAAGAGCGTGGGTGTTTGGAAGGATGCCGCTACGGTTTGGCCTATGCTGATTGCTCGCGAAACAACGATGCCGTCAATCGGACTGCGGATTATGGCCCGCGTTAAGTTATAGTTAGCGCTTTGGACCTGCCCACGTTGCGCTTGCGCTTGGGCCTCTGCCGCCGCAGCTTGATGTGTCATACCTTGATACTGTGCCGCAGCGGCTGCCACTTGCTTTTTTGCAGCTTCTACTGCGGTGTCGTTTGCGGTGGCGTTCGTTACGTCGGAGTCCACTTGGCTTTGCGCAATGAAGCCCTGAGCGAAGAGCGAGCGATCACGTGAGACAGTCAGGTGAGTCAGGTTGGCTTGCGCTATTGCTTTATCGAGGTTGGCACGCGCGGTATCGACGTTAGCGGCTGCTTGCTGGATCGATGTCTGAGCGGCTCCGGCGCTTGCTTGAGCCGCCTGATAATTTGCCTGAGCTTGTCCAAGGGACGATTGAAACAAGGTAGGATCGATCGCGGCAAGGATTTGATTCTTTTTAACCTTCGAATTGTAGTCCACGTAGAGTGCTTCGATCGTTCCCGATACTTGCGTGCCAACGTTTACTTCGTTGACTGGGTTGACTGTGCCCGTTTCATTGATAGTCGCGCCAATATCCGCGTGTTTGGCGCTCGCGGTGATATACGACGATTTTGCATGCGATGCGGAGCAGCGAGAGATCAAAACGGCGATAACCACTAAGACAGTCACAGTGGCGGCGATCCAAGTTAGTCGATTCTTCAATGATGCGTCTCTTTCACGGCGTTTTGATAAGGAAACGAGGTAATATCTGAAGATATTGCTGGGCTGCGCAGGCTACCGAACGAATTTCGGCTTTGTAACGACAATACCCACAGACGCGAGGTAAAGTTCTCGCGTAGATGATGCTGTTTTCCCAGGGTCTTTTAAGATACGCTAGAGGGCCTCTTTGAGGCGCTCGGCAGAAATATTTGCCCCACAGACGATGACGACGACGTTCTTGCCGACTACGCTTTCTTTTGCACGCAACAGACCAGCTATTGCCAGCGCAGCTGCGCCTTCGCACAGCATGTGCTCCGCTTCGATGAACAGATGTAGCGCGGAACGGATCTCTTCTTCCGTCGCGTCAACAAATTGATCAACGAGTGTTTGGCAAAGCTCAAAAGTAATTGCGCCAGGCTCTAGACCGCCGGCGGTACCGTCCGAGAGCGTCGGAAGATGCTGTGTCTCGATGATCCGACCTGCGCGGATGGATTCGGCCATAGCCTTGGAGTTTTGCGCCGAAACACCGAGCGCGCGCACGCTCGGGCGAACCGCTTTGAGATATCCAGCTATACCTGCGATCAATCCCCCACCGCCAATCGAGGCAACAACGACATCGACTGTGGGGAGCTGTCGTGCGATCTCGGCGCCGATCGTGCCTTGCCCGGCGATGACGATCGGATCGTTGTAGGGCGAGATGTACATCATGCTGTACTCGGCGGCGTACGCGCGGGCATGCACTTCTGTGATCCCGCCATCCGCGCCAAACGTACGCACTTCACCGCCGAGGCGCTCGATATTCTCAATCTTCAGCTGCAACGTTTCCTCAGGCACGAAAACAAGACTATGAACGCCGAGCATTCGTGCCGCGTAAGCGATACCGGCGCCGTGATTGCCCGACGATGCCGCGACAACACCGCGTGTTCGGTCGTCATTCGTCGCTGCGAGCAACGCGTTGAAAGCGCCGCGCACTTTAAAGGAGCCCGTAAGCTGGAGATTTTCGAGTTTTAGGTAGACGCGGGCACCGGTGAGCTCGCTCAGAGCAGACGAGAACTCTAACGGAGTTTCTTGCACGTGCGTGCGAATGCGCTGTTCGGCCGCACCGACCATGCCTTGAAAGTCCATCATTCCCGCACTAACTTTTTACCCGAGGAGGATGTTTTAGAAGCGTTGAAAGCAGCCCTTATTCTTACAAAGCCTCGGATTGGAGTGTCTCTCAAATGTCTTCTAAGCTTTTGAAAAAGCTCGGCTTAGTTCCGCTGTTCTTGGCCGGGGTGATCTTCGGTTCGGCGTTGACCGGCACCGCCTTCGCATATCAAGGCCACATGTGGAGCGCGCTCCATGCCTTGGAGAATGCGCGTGGACAATTGAACGCTGCATCGCACGATAAAGAGGGCCATCGTGAAGCCGCGCTCGACCTTGTAAATCGGGCCATCGTGCAGGTAAATGAGGGCATCCAAGCCGGCGCGAGGTGATTCGGTATTCTCATTAGATAATGTGACGGCACACCAGGCGTGCCGTCCCTTTTAGCCGGTTCCGATAGTTTCGTCAACTATAGGTTATCTAAGCCGCCTTGAAAGATCCCTCCAATCACCGTCACAGCTTCATCTTCTGAAGCGCCAGCTGGTTCAAACGTTGCCTCCCACTCGACCCGGCAAGCGTTCCGTCCGGAGTCGCGAACCCGCAGCGTCGCTACGTAGTTCTTTACGGGCAGTGGACTCTTGTCAATTCGGTACGTGTAGGCGAAGGCGCCCTCATTCAGCAGTGTCTCAAAAACGCGGCCGCCATCGGCGAGCGTGAGCTCCCGAACCTTACCGCCCTCACTGCTGGCGCAGTTCTTGACCGCGGTATGCCATCTGTGAAGCGACTTGAAGTCCCCAATTTTTTTCCAAATAGTCTCTGAAGGTGAGTTGAATTCCCGCGACTTTATGACTTTGGCCATGTCGATGTCTCCGCTTGAAGCAAAATCTGGGCGAAGTAGGGTTCGAACCTACGACTCCTCGCGTGTGAAGCGGAAACGGCCTTCTTCCGGTAAGCCGCGCAAACCTTGAAAAAACGACGTAACGCAGATGGGTAAAAGCATAGATCGAATCGGACTGCTCTGAGAACAACTCGGAAGAATGCGTTCTTTTACGTTCTATTGAGGGTACTTTGAGGGTACTTTCAAAGCCGCGCGAGATTGGGGCCGCCTTTCAGCTAACCTGTCATCATTGCCTTGAATTTAGGAGTTGAGCAGTCCGTGTAGAAAATTCAACCATGGGGGCACATCAGTTCCAAAACAACGATATGATTGACACAAGAGTACACGTATGAGATTGTCAAGCTCTTGTCGACTAGCGATCTTAACGTGTATCCGAGTACCAGGGCGGTGACCATGGCGTCTTCAAACCCCGGTTGATTGAGTCAGTGCGAGATTTTGCAAGGCAGTTGGGAACGACGGCGGAGTTCGATCACGCGCGGGAGTATCACGAGCAGCACCACGCTCCGAGGGACCTGACAGATATGAGTCAATAGTCAACCGCTGAAGACTAAGCGCGGCTCCGCGGCGCGCCGACGGAAACGTGGCGCGTCCTCATTTAATCCACCCTTCTCCGGTTGCGGCCAATTCTAGGGAACCAGACATCGCCATCAACAACTATGACGGCGTCGGCTCTATTGCCTGATGTGACTGCCTACTTGCAGCTTCCCCCGACGTAGGTCCCGCCCATTAAGGCACAATCGCCTGGTGTTAGCTGATAGCAATGCGGAGCACCAGTGGCGTCGGTATAGATACAAGCTCCTACGCCACCAGCTTCTACGCCAGACGTAACCCTCACGAGTATGTCTGAATGACTTTTGATTCGCCGAGCTATTTCAGCGACTGCTTCCTCGCGGGTAGCTTTATGCGCGTTTCCGACTTGTTCCGGCATAGCCTTATCTCCAATCCATCAGAGGGCAACCCTGAGGCTTGCCCAAGCAGATGTCCTTATGCTATGGGAAATTGGCTGACTTTAACACTAGGGGAATCCCTAGGCGTAAGGTTTAGTATTTTCCGGAAATCGAGCAATGGTGGACCGAATCCCATCCTATCGGGTCGCGACCAACCCAATATCGGGTCGGTGGGGCAGTGGAGAACAAGGGGTGCGTCCTTTCAAACCTATCTAATATGAATTGAAAAACAACGAGTCCCTGGGTCGGCGGGCCCGGCGGCTCGTTACATTTCTTGTGTCAGCTGAGAAGATAGATGAAGAGATATAAGAAATGAAACTGGCCGCCACAGCTGCAATCCTGCTGCTTCTCGCTCCAACAACTGCGTCCGCTGTCGAGATTACGAAACTTGGAGCAGGGCCAATCCTCACACCGAGCAATACCCGTGCCGCTCTAGTCCATAAAATTAGGACGAGCGAAAGATTCGCGACTGCCGAGAACGATCTCGGACTAAGCGCAGTGCAGATTCGACAATTCAACGAACGTCTGCCCAAAGCGAACTATGTTATATTGCCAAGGCACCTCGACGAGATGGCGTACTATAGCAACGGCATCAAGATTCTGCGCGACGTGACGATCCCAGCGGAAACGAAAGGCTGGACGCTCGATGTCGCCGGAGCACATATTTTCATTCCGCAGACTTGCAGCAATATCTCCCTCGTCTTCGTCCGCCGGGTCGCAGCAACAATTGTCCATGCGCCTTTGGTCGTGGCTGCCCCGCCCAGTCCTGCCGCAATCCCAACACCATCTCTAACGCCTGCGCCAACGCCAACCCCAGTGCCAGCGGCTGCGCCCCCGGTGGCCCCAGTGACTCATCATACTTCGGGCCGGCTTGGATTGCTGTTGCTCCCACTATTCTTTATTCACAGCGGTGGCGATACCGGCACCACTTCATTATCACCGCCGATCTATGCGCCAACTCCTACTCACAAGCCAACAACCACGCCGACACCGGTGCCCACAAAAACTCCGTGTCCAACTCCGACTCCTACACCCGTGAAGACTCCGTGTCCAACGCCGACACCCTGTCCTACAAAAACGAAATGACTGGCGTGGTGCTCTCGTGCGAAGCTTTACCGGCGGCATCATTCGACACACCAAGGATCGAGAATCAGAGGTAGGCCTCGGTCTTGGCGCTCGGGTGCGGGCCTTCGAGAATCTAACGACACTTGAGCAAGACTGCATGTCGTTGGATCATCATTCTTGTTAGCGTGGCGCTCCAGGCGTTAGTCTACAGCCGCTGGCGTCTACGAAGGCAATTTTATTCCTTGAAGCCGTTTTGCTTGCGAAGCATGGAAGGCCGCGAAGTCCGAAACGAAGTTCCAAAAGTACGAATGTAACAACCGAGACGTGGCTGCATAAACTTGAGGCTCAGGTCAGCTCGAACCCACGGCCTCCTGGTGACAGGCAGCGGATAACGTTCATGGGTAAAAGCTTCGCGGCTATTTTTACAGGTTAATACGGGTTTAGCCAACCGACTTCAAGCGCTCACGGGTTCGGTGTTGTTGCACCACTCCAATGCTTCGAGCAAGCGAATGGCATAATGGCGCAGGAGAAACGACGCTAGGTATTTGTTACGCGAACGACCTGGCTCTAGTATACAGATTATTCGCGCGCTCATACTAAGGATTGGGAACCCAGCGCGGATGGTAGGCAAGCTTGAGGAGCCCCTCCAAGCTCTGCACATCTGCAGTAATGCCTAGACCTCGCCTGTCACACCCCAGGGATCGTGAATACTCCCCCTGCCAAAAGACGATTAGCTCCGCCGGTTCGCCTGGACGCGACCGAATCGGGCCCCCGGTATATCTTCCCGCGTAACAGCGACGACCAAGATCCCCTAAAGGAGCGGCCGCAATGACATCTGCAAACAATTTGTGGGCGAGCGCCACCGAAATTCGCGCACGAACGGTTTTCGCGCTGGTCGGTTGCCAGCTCGTGGGCTTTGGATCTTGGTCCGGCCTGAGTCTGCTTACTTCCTCCGCGGGTGGGTTGGAGGTCAGGTCTCCGCTTTGATAAGTGACTGCACCAGAGCGCTCAATTCGGATCAGATATGTCACAACAACCGGAAAGCCACTTGGAAAGATCATCGCCGTATCCAATAGCCCGACTGAGTCGCCAAACCGCAGCCTTGACAACTCAACCGGTTTTCCAATCGCAAAGCTTGTCGGCTTGGCCCCGTCGCAGAACGGTGTGGCCGAGTTAGCCGATACGGCATCAGCCAGGCTGAGTTGGCCTAAAGTCGCCGCGATAACAACAAGCTTACGGTACTGCATGGACGAACTGCCCGCTGGAATATGGAGCGGTTGCCGTATTTTTCACCGTGTCGAATATCGCGTTAGTCTGTGAATCGATGATACTCACGCTAACGCTTCCTGTATTTAAGACCCATAGATAGCGACCCGTCGGCTCGAACGCTATAGCTCCAGGCAGCTGGCCAACTACGATGCAGCACTGCACAACGGGTGGTGTGGCGGCAAAGGACACGAGCGCCGCGCGGGTCGTGCGCGCAAAGTCAGTCAGCAATTGGGTCCGAACCAAACTGGACGAAGTAGGATTCGTGCGACCCCAGGCGTGTGAAGCGGAAACGGCCTTCTTCTGGGAAGTCGCGCAAACCTTGAAAAGACGGCGTAATGCAGATGGATAAAGACATGGAGTGAATTCGACAGCGTCGAGAGCTATTCGAAACAATGTGTTTTTTTACGCTCTGTTGAGGGTACTTTGAGGGTACTTCAGCTTCGGCGGCCTGTCTACGGCGCAGCCGCTCGTAAAACCGGTTGCTGTGTGTGCGCACGAGCAAGGCATTCGTAGGCGCCGTCGATTCATGATACGGCGAGCGGCCATTCCCTCAAGGAATTTGTGACAGTTTGCCACGCTTTCGAGTAGCCCGCTCAGGCCGCCGCACCGCCAACAGACGGCTAGAAAGATGCGTTAGTCTTTAGGGTTTTTGTGGTGATGTGGAGGCTGTTCATTCCGGAACCAAAGTTCACTGTTACGAGCGTTTTTAGACCGCCGACCTGATCGGTAAACCGGACTGTGTCATCAATCCAGGAAAAGAGCGAGATCTTTCGATGTACTGATCTTGAGCCACTTGATACAAGCGATCTAGGAGTAAGGCGCGCAAGATTCTCGGGTGGATATATTGGTACTGCCCCAATTGATTTATTGTCAAAAATAATGGGTCCCGGCGCCGCACTACGTAACGACTGCGATTCCATATCAAGTAGCGCGTATACGTTACTCGTCGCATTCTCTGGAGTACCGTGGGGTGCGAAAAAATACACAAACGCCAAGTAACGAAGATTGGGAGAAACTTGTGGACTATAGCAAAAGAAGGCCCGGAGCACCGAGGCCGTTTGCAGGTTTACTATAGCGGCTTGATCCACATCGCCATTCGCTTTGCCTAGAATTAGCCCCCGGTCGCCGGACAAAACATAAACATCGTCCGCCTGGGCCATCCCAGTCGCGATGATTAATTGACGGCTTGTTCGGTTTAGCCGGTTTGTTACCCTAAAGACCAGATCCCACGCCGATTTGCAGTTGCCTTCGCATGGTTGGCGCCCAATGAAAGCTATTTGCCATACCCCTGATGCTACCGAAATGCTACGCGGTACATCCGGGTAGAATGTCGAGTCTGCATCAGATCGCCAAACATGCAGAACGGCAAGTAGAACGACGGACAGCAGTAGTGCGATTGGCTTTTGCATGTGGTGGGTCAGCCTCTTATTTAAGCACGATAGTTATTCGGTCTCCATAATCGGGAATCTTCGTCACGTCACAATAAGGAGGTCCCCACAGGGGAGGATAGCGGTCCGTGTATCCAGCGCCATTCGCACCATGACACCTTATGCAAGCAGAATCGTAGACACGTTCGCCTGCCCGTTCATCTGGCTGATGAGCCCGTTGAATGCCGATCAGTCCCTGATTGGGGAATCCCTCACCCACCTTAGCACTCCGAGACAACCAGGCCAAATACGATACTACTGCGATCATCTCGCGACTTTCATATGCGGGTGGCCGACCGTTTTCGCTCCTGAGAAAGCACTCTGCTATTCGATCCTGCAGTGCGATGAAACGATGAGATCGCTCATTCCATTGAGGAAACCTCGCGTAGACGCCGAGCAGTGAATTGGCATGTGGCCGAGTCCCGCCTCCTGGATGACAGGCCGCACATGACATGTGGGCACCGATATACTTGCCGGCGTACTGGGGCGTGTGAACGAAGATGTTTTGACCGTAGCGAATCATGTCACCCTCAGGCCCGAAAGGAATGCTTGCCGTGGCGTTCACCAGGGCGGCATCCGTTGCCGAAGGATTTACGTTGGGCGGTGTGGCCGGTGTTTTCAGTCGCAAGGCACACGCGGTAATAAGCCCAATTGTGCTGATCAATACTAGGAGCAAGAGCAATTTTATCACGAGCGCCCCTGGCCCTATCTGCGTTCTCTCCTGAAGCAATCATAGACGTTGTTGAGTCGCTTACAGGTTTGGCATGTGTGGCAACCGGACGAATCTAGCGTGCCTGTCACCCTACTTCGTTTTTTAGGCCACGTATTGCTGCGAGCTAGTTGAGTAAGTCGAGGTCTTTGATGAACTCGCTGGGCGTCCTATTGAAGAGCGAGCTGTGGGGACGAACGTCGCTGTAGTCGACCCGCCAGTTCTCCGCTGCGAGCCGTGCTTGCAATGACCTGAGGCGGTAAATTCGGACAGGCGGAACCTGTGAAATCTTGTGTCTCGGCGGTGCACACTGAGTGGTAGATGTGAATGGGCAACCGCCGACACCCATGGAATTACGAAACCCGGAAAAACTGACCGTCAAATGGGCGCCAGTCGGCACAGATGGACAATAGTAGACAGATGCCCGAACCAAATTGACACTTTGCGAGCCGCAAGTCGCAACTGTGTTCGAGACGCCCAAGCTATTTTCTCACGGCCCCATCTGGAAATGGATCGTAAACGCTTTGGGCAGATGTAGGGTCTCACGAAATCGGCGCGCCTATTCGAGTCGATCCAAGCCAAAGAGCCGTGTTTCTCGGGCAACGCTGAAACTCGATAAGGCGGCGTGACTTAGTCGACCCATAACGACCATGCGCAAGTTGTTGACGGTACAGCTTGCCGACTTACACACCGTCAAGAAATGCAGAGGTGGACTTGTACAAAAATGCGACGCTCCGACTTATTGGGAGCTCAACAGGCTGGGCAGTATCTTGGCCTTGGTTCTACGACGCTCAACCAACTGATGGCCTCGGGCCGAATCCCATACATTCAACACGCTCCTGGCGGCAAGCGGTGGCTTGAGCAATCCGCCCTAGATGAATTCATTGAAGCCGGTAGAATGGGCGGCTGGAGTTCAGAAGTCCGACCAACGAGGACTAGACCCATCAAAAAGCGCGCTGGGCGAATGCGATCGAATAAAGGCCCAGGATCTATCCGTGAGCGTAAACGCGAGAACGCTGACGGCTCCGTGTATCACTTTTACGAAGGCCGAATTTCGCTTGGTAAGGATTCGCAAGGCCGCCGAATTCAACCAACAGTCACGGGAGCCAGCGAGGCTGAAGTCCGGGAAAAGTTGGTCAAGATCGAGCGCCGCCCTCGAACCAATCTTGATGCTGAACGGGTTACGCTCGAAGAGTATCTCACTAATTGGCTTGACGACGTCAAAGCTAACAATAGTCTAAACACCTGGAGAGCTCGAGATGCGGTAGTGCGACCACATATCATTCCCCACATTGGATCTCTTCGATTGGTAGATGTTAGTCCGGACCATATCAGGTGTCTTTTGAAACGCCTACGCGAGTCAGGTATTGGCGGACGCACGCAGCAGCTCGTTCGATCGACCCTTCACTGTGCACTCCAGACCGCCGTAAAGCTCGAACTCGTCCACAGAAACGCTGCTGCACTGGTTGATACGCCAAAGCATCAAAAACGATCCGTCCACATCTTGACAGTGGACGAAGCCAAACGACTGCTCGAGAAATCCAAGCAGACTGATTACTACGCGCTGTTTTGCCTCGCCATAACACTGGGGGCACGCCAAGGTGAGCTGTTTGCACTCAGATGGCGCGACCTCAACTTAGATAAAGGTTTCATTAGCATTAACTCAACGCTTACGCTCGATGCCCAAGGAAAACTCGCTCCAACGTCACCGAAGACCAGAACCAGCATTCGGCGCGTGCCGCTGTCAGTAGAGGCTTACATAGCACTTCGGGAACTGAAGGAGCGTAGCGAGCCCAAGGATCCTGATTCGTATGTTTTTCTCGCCGCTGAGGGTGGCCCGATTAGAAAATCCAACTTCATCCGCCGGGTGTTTCACCCGCTGCTGGTTGCGGCGGAACTACCGAATATAACCTTCCACTCGCTACGCCACGTCTGCGTTTCTCTTCTCCTTGCTTCCGGGCAGAATGAAAAAGTCATTGCGGGGCTCGTAGGCCACGCATCAACTCGATTGACAATGGACGTCTACGCACACTTACCCCCTGCTGGGTTGCAGTCTGCAGCAATCGCGATGGATCAATTGCTCGCGAAGAAGCCCGCGTGTGAGGGTACTTTTGAGGGTACTCCTAATGTTTTGCCATTCCCATCAGAGGCGGAACGCGCGCGCAAAGTCAGTCAGCGATTGGGGTTGAAGAATGGTGGGCGAAGTAGGTTTCGAACCTACGACCCCTCGCGTGTGAAGCGAGTGCTCTACCGCTGAGCTATTCGCCCGAAACCCTTGGTTTTACAGCGATTTTCTAGCGCCGACCTGCCTTCGCGTGTGCCACGTGTGCCAGCGCGGACCCGCTCGCCTTCATGGCGAATGCTCGCAGCCGACACAACGGTTGATTGTGCCCAGCTGCCTAGGATCGAGCACCTCGCCGTTCCGCAGTGGGATCGATGATCGCACCCATGAATAGCATGGAACCAGAATCGTTGTCTGTGATCGCAAAAAAGAACGGGTGATTCACGTTCATGCGGAACTCCCCGGATGGAATGGGCCTATTCCCCTTGAGGTGGTATTCTATGGTCGTCTCGACTGTGGCTTCCGTGCCTTGCTCATCCACCACCAGGTGCGCCTCATGAAATACATGCTGGATGAAAATGTCTCTTTCTGATCGCATGTGTGCGAAGTTGGCGGTATAATCGAAGGCGGATCGGACGCCCAGCGCGGTCAGCGGCTTAACGAGGTCCGTTCGATATGGCGCCGTAAAACGCGGCAGCCAGATTTCTCCTTTTTTATCCGCGAATTGCCCCCGCAACGCTTCCCATCTGTCGGCGTTGAGCGTGGCGAGAAATGAGCCCAGCCCCGCGGGGTGTATTGGCAGAAACACATACATGCTTATCCTACCGTCACCGTACGGCAGACTTATTGCTTGGAATTCGTCCGTTTCCAGGTAGCGGTAGATGCCCGTCTGCATCATCATCGGGACATCTACAATCTTCTCAGATGTACCCGTACCACGAAAGAAGACGCTGTGCGGTCGCGTTTTCGACGAGTCGAATGCCCGGGTCCAGCTCCCCTTGAAATACAGCGCGTCTATTAAGAACGACTGAGTACGCGGATCGACATATTCGATTGCCCTTGTGATTTTTTCATTCGTATGTTTGGCGACCCAGTCGTTGATCGTGGAAAGCGTATCGGGCCGACTAAAATCGAGGTTTGCGACTTCCGCGCCAAAGAAGCGCTTAGCCTCGTCGATAAACTGCGGCCGAACAGGACGATCTGCTCTGATCCATAGCGAGTTCGCAACCCCGAGATCGACCTTCGGGTCAGCGCTTTTGAGGTCGGCCAGCCAGGCGGCGTACGCTTTATTCGCCGTGTCTCGACTCATGCCCACGAGTCCCAACGTCTTTCCCATTTCTTGGGCGGTGCGGCCGCTTGCGCCGGCGTAGGCGATGGCAAGCCCGATGGCGGCGCTGGCAGGGCCAACGATAACATTATGCTCCGGATCCCTACCCGCGACAACCTTAAATACCCGAAACCCGAAATCGTTCGCGGCGATGATAATACGCGTATCGATTGGTGCAACAGCGTGGTCTCTTTGCGCCCGATGCGTCGGGCAACCCACCAGCGAGACCGCACTCATACTCCAAAGGACGAGTGCGAAAACAAGTTGCGCGGCCAACCGCTTAGATCTCGCGCGCATCATTCAATCCTCCGTTATCCTGAACCCCATTTTTCGACTGACGATTCTAAAAATCAGGTGTTCGAGTCATGCCGCACGAAGACCCATCGCGCCAGCCTAGGCGCGTGAATAATTTTCGGAGGGCTTGTCGCTGAGTCCATGGCCGCGCTGATCGAAGGCTAAGACTCGATGCGACGAAACGAGATGCTTGGCAGCGGCGCGCCACTCATTAGCGCCACCCGCGAGACCGTGGATGAGCAAGAGTGTGCTGCCAACACCCGCCGAAGTCGTAGCACTCGAGCGTGATGCCATCTACACTAAGGTGTGACTGGCTAACCTCTGGTTTCAAACTGGCGTTCCGACATTTTGGTCATGATATCAGATCGGCAAAACATGAGGTGGATGGGGCCGAAGCATCGGATCCCAAGCTTTCGGGGGCTTATCCTCGACCACAATCTCGCATTGACGTTCAGGGACCTTTGTATGAAACGTCCAATAATCGGAACACTTGCCCGCCCGGCGCGCTGAAATAAACATGGTTACTGCCGGCGTGGCGGAATTCTCGAATGCCTG
>Ga0207416_1000710_pt1 | contig 52587 bp, 57 predicted proteins | sample PaiPotPPM11metaG_FD_184107 | JGI IMG/M metagenome (GOLD analysis project Ga0207416, IMG submission 184107) | Iron sulfur acid spring bacterial and archeal communities from Banff, Canada, to study Microbial Dark Matter (Phase II) - Paint Pots PPM... ... | reverse complement strand
CGAGCCTTTCTTCCATCCCAACCAACCCCGGCACCTCCCTGCTGCAACCGACTGCTGCGTCAGAGAGAACCGTGCCACACCGACGTCCAGGGTGAGCACTTTCAAACCGTGGATCGGTTAAGAACTCACCCCCGGATGGGCACTTTCAAACCGGGGCTACCTGGGCATTTTCACACCGTGGCTGACACCAAGGAGAGTCCCACCAGTAGTGGTACCAGGTTACGTTGACCCACGCTCCATTCCCCGTCCGGTAGTCGGCATATACCAGGGGCCATAGGAGATAGTAATGAATCGCGATCCCCAGGATGCCGCCTACTACCGTTCCAAATATCGCCCCAACCACCGTTCCAAAAAATGGAACGATGGAGCCTGCGACGGCGCCAGCCACCACTCCGACCACCGCGCCGGCTAGGCCGTAGGCATCGCCACCGAACTCGTGGACGACGAATACCTCCCAGTGACTCAAATGGAACCAAAGGGCTCCATAGACACCCCACCATGCCCTCGCCGCCCACCGGCCCACGCAGCATATGGCTCCTGAGGGATCGGTCGAGTGTAGACACATCTGGGCCCGTAGAGATTTCCACCGTATCGACTGCCGTGAGCGAAGCGCTTTCCGCCTCCATCCGCAGCCAGGTAACCTCGAGTAAGTGCTCGCCACACCCCCATTTCGCCGCGCCATGACGCCCACCTCGTGTCCCCAAAACATGGGCTCAGAATGGGCGCCTTGCCAGTCAGAATGCCAGTCAATTGTTCGAAAAGGGATCAGGGGCGAGGCCGAAATCCGAATACAAAAGACTGGAGGCCAGTGCGGGAGCTCGAACCCGCGATGGAGGTTTTGCATCGCTGAAGTTCATTGCGTACTGAACTTCAGCGTGTGGCGTTCACTTTAGTTCATTGCGCGTCGCCAGAGTTCAGCGGCGTTGCCGGTAGGGTAGGCAGCTGGCGCGGTGGCGCTGCCGGGCGGGCGAGCGGTCTCCGACGATTCCTCGCCGGCGCGTACATCGCCGGACCCAGCGCTCCGTTTCCAGCCGCCCCCCATCGATCCGTGCATGCGGTTCTCCCGCACACGGCTCTCCGACGTGCTTCACGCGGTCGCATGCGCTGCCGACGGATAACGGACGGTTCCACCAAGACGGTAGACACCTGCGGCGTCGAGCCGTTGGACGAGCCATGGCGTCGCCCAGGCGAGGTAAGTCCGCTGGCGCTTGTCTTGGTCGAAGCGAGCCAGACGATAGGTGACATAACGGTCAAGCAGATGGACTGGCGATTGGAATTGCCCGCCCGAAAGTACTGGCCCCAGCCGCGCAGCACCGGGTTGAGGAACCGGATGCAGTCAGCCATGCTGTTGGTCAACACATAGCGGGGTGCCAGGATCGCTTTGACCTTCTGTCGAATCGCCCGCATCGCGCGGGAGCTGGGCCACTTGTGTAGATACCAGTGACCTGGCCAGCGCCAGGACTCCTTCAGTCGGTGATGGAATCCCAGAAAATCGAAGCCCGCGCGGCCTTGCCGGAGATCCACGATCCGGGTCTTGCTCGGATGCACCCGCAACCGCAGCTGCTCCAGCACCAGCCCCAGTCGTCGCAGGCCCTCGGTGGCCGCGCTTCGCTTCGGCAGAGGACGACCAGGTCGTCCGCATACCGCACCAGCACCCCCAGTTGCCCACATCGCTGCTCCCACACGCGATCGAGCTCGTGCAGGACGATGTTGGCTAAGAGCGGAGAGATCACGCCGCCCTGCGGCGTGCCCGCAATGGTCGAGCGCACTTGCCCTTCCTCCATCACGCCCGCCCGAAGCCAGCCCTTGAGGAGCTTCAGAACCTGGCGATCGCTCACCCGACGTTCGACCAATCGGAGCAGGACGTCATGGTCGATCTCATCGAAGAACGATTGCACGTCTGCGTCCACCACCCACCCTGCCCCTCGGTTCACGCTGACCCGGATCCGCTCCAGCGCTTGGTGCGCGGAGCGGCGGGGCCGGAAGCCGAAGGAACAGTCCCGGAAATCCGCTTCGAAGATCGGTTCCAGGACCAGTTTGGTGGCTTGCTGCACGACGCGGTCTTTCACCCCAGGAATCCCCAATGGGCGCCGTTCCTCCGGTCGCCCCGGTTTCGGGATGTAGACCCGCCGCACCGCGCGTGGTCGATAGCGCCGAGCGCGAAGCTCGGTCTCGATTTCCTCTAAGAAGCTGTCCACGCCACGGGCTTCGATGTCGGCCAGGGTCTGGCCGTCCACGCCGGCCGCTCCCTGGTTGGATTTCACCTCCGCCCACGCTCGTTGCAAAATGTCCTTGCGGGACACCTTGTCGTAGAGCGCATGGAACCGCCGCCCCGCCGATCGCTTGGCGGCCACATAAAGCGCCCGTTGCAGTTCTCGCGCCCTGGTCATGGTGTGGTTAGCCGTCACCGGCATTCACCCGCGCTTACCCGCATCAGACGCAGACACGAAGCAGGGGTCCTTCCCTCCGGCCGCCTTCTCTTGCACGGCCATCCTCGGTACTACGACCCCCTCCGACTCCCTCCGGGCAGAGCACGACTTCGCCTTGGTGCTTATACGGACTCTACTTCCGGCGCGGCTCGTCTCGCGCCGGGCCCGGGTGGGCCTCTCCAGTTCCCCGATCAACCGTATCCGCATTCCGCGCCCTCTACGCCGGGAGGTTCTTGGGCGCTGCACCAAGATCTTCACGCCTTCCATGGCCTTCGCCCAACGTGACGGGGCTCGGCTCCTCCTTGCTCCGGTTGCCCGGCTGACAGTGACGACGCGGCAGGCTTCGCGTAATGCTGCGGACTGCGGACTTGCTCACCTCCTAAAGAGGTCGTGTCGCGGCGCTTCGCCGGTCGGATTTCTCCTGGCGGCGGCCGCCCAGCTACCGAGGTAGCTTGGTCCTTCCTCGGGCGGGACCTTCCCCCGCTGGTTGATCAGAGCTACGCACGGACGCTTCGGCACTAACTGCATCACCTCCCTCACTTGCCAGAAGGTTCCGTACTTCTGGACGCACTCACCGTTGCCGTCAATGGCCGGTGGGCGTGGTCCTCCGGACGACCGCGCTAGTTGGTGCAGCTCACGCTCCCTACCAAGTGGTGTCCTTGGAGCATGACGTCGACGTCCGCGCCACGGGTCGGATTGAAGTTGGTTACCCCTCCATTCACCAGAATGGCGTCCTCGCGCCCGCGATACCAACCCACTCCGCCGACACCAATCTCGAACAACTCAGGGTTTGTCTGCGCAATCATGATGATTGGCCCATCGGTTGGTCCGTCGACGTTGCAGGTCACGCTGTCGCGCGGCCCCCCGCCGCTGGTGTCGCATGGATGCGTCGCGGACCGGACACATGTGGACTTGATAACAAGGGAGCGGCCGTCAAGCCGAAGCTGAGGGCTGGTTGCCTGCTTGGTCGGGGAAGCGCAGCCCGCACTGAAGGCCACACTAACCGCGGCTAGGGCCCCTAAAGCTCCTTTCACGCGGCGACGCAAGGGGAGTTCACTCGATTCCTGATCTGATCTTAGCGGCAGACGACGGTTCCGATCAAGTGATGAACGCCGAGGGTTGCGTCGACGACCGCCCCACGGATCGCATTGAAGCTGCGGGTTCCACCAACGGCCTGGATGGCCTGTTCGCGACCGATATACCACATGACGTCCGTGGCGCCGATTTCGATCTCCTGGCCGCCAGATAGCCTAATGTCGATCATATCTCCCGCGACCGGCCCGCTGACGTTGCAGGTCAGCGACAGTTCGGGCGAAAGCCCGGACGGATCGAGGCAGTCCTGCTTGGCGTTTCGGATGCAGCTCACCGTGAGGGGGAGCAGGCGTCCGTCCAGCCTCAGACTGGATGCAACAGGCGACCAGGCGGCCTGATGATGGGGGATTGCCACGGCCTGAGGTGAGGTGTTCTGTGCTCGCTGGAGTGGTGCAGGTCCAAGGGCGCGGGCGCCGGCTCCAGGCGTGACCACATAGGTGGTGATCGACTGACCCGGCTGGAAGTCGGACAGCGTGGTCCCTGACAACAGGGGATCCGGTCCCTGAATGTCATAGCCTCTGTTACTTGTTTGATAAACTTGGACAGTCGGCCCAGAGCCGAGCGAAAACCGGCTGAGATCGTACGAGAGTGAGCGGTCCGACCCGTCATTGGTCGTGATGATGACGATCTTTCGGCTCACGGGATCCTGCGCGGCTACGGTCAGCACGAAATTGTGCTCTTGGGAATCGTCGATGCTCGGATCGTGAGCCGTTAGAATCGTGTAGCCGGGCCGGATGAATTGGCTGTACTGAGCTAGAGCCCAGTATCGTGCGGTTGTCACGACCGATGACGGATTTGGTTGAGGATTGAACGACGCCGTCGTGTTCAGAAGACCCCACTGCCCAGACTCCTCTACCGCCTGCCAGTAGATCCACGCTTCGGGACGAAGGTATTGCACGTCCTTCGCGATTTGCTTACTCAGCGTAGTGGCCATGCTGATGTCGGGAGACGTCGGGGCGACGGTGAACTCCGAGAGCCACAGCCGCTTTCCGCCTGCCTTGGCGACACTCGATAGCTGGCCTCGCCCGGTGCCGGTGTACGGAGCGGTCCCATTGGTGTATCCGTGGCTGTTGATCTGGCTGATGCATGCGTCATGCTGGTACTGCGACGATTGGTAGGTGCCGGTCGTGTAGTCGATGGAGTTCTCATCTGGGACGCTGATCTGGGTACTGCCGAGAGTTGACTTATCGACTCCGGAACACAGGAGTGCAATTACGGAGTCCTGGGTCGAGGCCTGGAAGTTGGCGCCTTCCTGAGGCGGTGACGGATTGACCCCCGGCCAGGCAAACTGGGACGCGGGCTCGTTGAAGGGCTCAACCGTGTCAAATGTGATGCCTTTATCGGTCCGAAAGTGCTGGACAACCTGAGCCAGATAATCAGCGTAGGCCTGGTAGTTCTGAGACGCGAGGTTGTCGTGAATAACGCCCGTCTGATATCCGGTCGGACACCCACTAATCGTCATCCACCACGGCGGCGAGTTCGCAAATGCCTCGTAATGAGGGGCCTGTCCCGCCGCACGGATCATCTGATCGGCTTCCGTCAGAATGCTGACCTGGTTCTGATCCTGCGCTAGGTTGATGGCCCCGCCCGAGGACTGCTGGGGCGAAGGAATCTGAGCCGCGTCGCGCAGTGGCGAAGGCTGGCAACCGGAGGGATACGCTCCGCTCGGGCTGGCACCAATGTTGTAACGGACTACGTTCAGACCGAGCTGGGCAGCTCCGGGGCTCGGAGCGCTAAAGAGCTGCTGTTCAAGAGTGGTGCGGTTGCTCGAGGGCCAACCACCGAGCGCGTTGGCCCACCAAGCGAGATTGGTACCCCAGCCCTTGAACGGGTAGGCGTTGGCTGCATCGATCCAGTTGGTATCGTCCGCCGTCGCTGGGATGAAGATCATAGCCGCGAAGGCGAGGTCGCTGCCGTCGCCAGGCGCGATCGTGCTACCGAGCTGCACGTAACCTCCAGGCTGCATCGGGAACTTGCCCAGGCTGACCCATTGGTTGCTGTAGTTGTTCTGGTTGATCGACTGCTGATACGGTCGCGAACCGCTATGACCGAAGATTTGGTATGCGGTTACGGTCGCCGTAGCCCCCGGGTCGGGAACAAAGGCGCGAATGTCATAGAGGCCCGCCGTTGCGAGCGTCGGCGTCCATCTCGCGATTGTTTCCATGGCGGTATCGGAACGTGTGTGGGTAAACCAGCTGTGGCCGCCGAAGCCAGTACCAATTTGATGTAGATCAATCGCGGCCACATCGGATGGGCCCAAGGGAGCACCAGATGAATTCAGAAGTTGCATAGCGCCGTGGCTAGCCCAAGCCGTTGGCGTTGTAGGGCAGCCGATAACGTTGGGATCGAGCGACTGCGGGTTTTGTCCAGATAAGGATGTGTCGTCAACGATGATGCCGTTCGAAGGTATGGTTCCGCCTGGAAGCCCGAATGCTGTGGCGCAGTTCTGATTGCGCGCCGTCCAAGCAGGCTCAGGCGCTGTCGACGAAGCGATGGTGAAAACCGGCGCTGAGCATGTCGATGGACTCGAACAATCAACCCATTGAGCGGCCCGGTTCCACCAGCAAGAGGAGTTCTCCGAAGGGCACGGATCATTAGGCCATACCGCCGATGGGTTGCAGCTATTGACTGTCGTGCTGCAGAAGGTCAAAACCGGCGGGATATTCAAATTTTGGGTCAAGCCCGCAAAGCGGTTGCCACCGTTCGGGTCCGTCTGCGGTGTCTCCATCCAGCCAAAGACGCGCTCTTGATACGGCCAGTCCTGTGGGTGGTTTGCATCTGTGTACGTGGTGCGCAGGAAGTGCGCGCGACCCGGATTATAGATTGGATTGGCGGGATTGTTGAACCAGCCGAGGCCGTAGCCGGGGTCGCCCATGTGGACGCCGCTGTTATAGGCCCAGATGGCGCCATACCAGTTTTCAATTTTGCCGGGATCACCGTTGTTCATGGGGTCGCCAAGGCTGGCCAACTGGTTCCACTTGGTGACCAGGGCTCGCGCCGCCGCCGCCACGTTTTCGGCATAGTCGACCGCGACGGCAACCTGGGTCGCCTGGCTGACACCCGGGGCACCGACTTTCATGATGTCGGTGATCTGGCCTAGCCCATAGCCGCAATCCGCGTTGTCATAGTTAATGTCCGTTGGGTTAGCTGGGTTGGTTGAGCCGTAATAGTTCGCGATGAGCGGATTCGCTCCGTATCCGGCGAGAGCATGCCAACTCGCCTGATTCCAGTTCGATTCGTCCGCCAGGACGCCGTACAAGACCTGGGGTGGTACAGGAGCACCCGCGTAGCCGCTGATTGTCCCTGGTGGAAGGTCCTGACTCGGATAGTAGGCGGGGAGTGCCTGACTGTCGCCGATCTTGTAATTCTGCGACTGATTTGGACGAGTTGGAATGTTTCCGGGCAGGAGCCACCCGCGCGCCGCCTGCTGGATCGCCCAGTCGATCTGCGCCGAGTTGGGTTGCGGGACTTGATTCCAAAGGTCATTCCGCGGCACGGCGCATGTTGGTGTGCTTGTGTTCGCCGCTGTCGTGGCGGCTAACGACGTCGTTGACTTGGCGGAGCGAGTCGGACTTAACGCGGGGAATCCAAGGTTGGTCCCCGGCACCGTGGTGGTGGCCTGCCTCAGCGGATCCGGGAGCACTCTCGCGATCACGGCGCCGGACACGGTGTTGACCAGAGTCCGACGCCGATCCTCACGTCCGGCCGGGGAGTTGACCTGGGCGCGCGGAGCATCGAGTAGAAGAACCGACCCCTCTAGTGACGCGGACGATGGCGCCGGCGTGAAGGGGCCGGACACTGTTCGGAAACGGGTCGAAGCCGGCGGCCCGGCGCCCGCGAGGACATTGTGCCCGGCGCGCCCAGCTAGCAGCCGCACTTGCTGTGCGTCACCCGAGCCGGTCTGTTGGACGCTACCCTCGGCCCAGGTCCACACCGAGGTCCGCGCAGCCGTGGCCGACAACAAATCGACACCGCCCGTCGTGTTGGGTCGTAGGTCAAACGCCTCCCCATCGACTTTGGCTAATGCGCGGGCTCCCTGATTGCTCAGAACGACAACCTGTTGATGGGCTGCCGCAACCACCGCGGCCCCAACAGGGACCGCCGAGGTGAATTCTCCCTTTACGGTTACCGACTCAAGAGCCGCGGCACTGGCAGCGTCTACCACTGTCACCCTGGTCACTGCTTGATTTCGGGCAGGATAAGTGGTAAGGGCAACCCGTGAGCCTGTCCCGCAACCAGGGTTGAAATAGGCCAACGATACACCTGATGCTAGGGGACGAACCTGTCCAGAATGCGCGTCGACGGCGTAGGCGGTGCCGCCCATCCCCATGCCCTCGGTGCTGTGGATGGAGTGCCACGGCGCCACCACCGCGACCACCCATGCTCCATCGCCGGTGCTGCACTGCTGACCAACCCAGCCCTCGTTGTCGTCCCCACCGGGACGCAAGGTGGCGAGCGGATGCCAGGCCCAGCCGTCGCCGACGCTCGCCGCAAATAGGTGCCAGCCCGCGGTGTCTCCGATCCCGGTCACGACCTCATCGCCTGCGGGAATTGCGGCTGGGGCGGGCGGGGCCGCCTTGGCCGACTCCGGAAGCGGCTTCGTGGTGGCCGCGGTGGGAGTAGACGTCCTAGGGACATGCGCATTGGAAGGGGTCCTTTGGGCCGATGCCTGAATGACGCCGACCGATCCGGAGGGCGCTATCATCTGCGGGACAAATGCGAGCCCTACCCCGAGCGCCGTCCTGGCCAGTCCTTTACGCAAACGCATTAGCCCTCCATTTGCGACTAGCGATGTCCGTCTCGAGGCAGATACAACCCCTGCCCTAACGACGTTTCGGCAAGCACTGGACTCGCAATCGAGTCGGTCAAGGATGCTCGGACCTGAGCCCGGACGCAACGCAAAAAGCGATAGTCTTTCGGCCAGTATTTCCGCAAGCGACTATCAGGATCGCCTGCTTCATGTGGGACCCGATCTCCTTGGCTACCCAGATACAAGCCACGATCCGGCGCCTGTAGTTACCAGGAGTTGCCTGGAGTACCGTTACGTCCAATCAGAGTCCGACAGAGCCTCTGTACTTAAGGCTGCATTGCCTGCCCACTCGCGGAGCTGTAAGTGGGGGGAGCGAGGCAGTCCCCTGACGTAACCAAGCCAATGGCGATAGCTCTCGCAACCGCCTGCGTCCGGCTTCGACATCCTAGCTTGGAGATGATGTTTCGGAAGTGATACATCACTGACATCTCTAAGGGGGCGATGCTCGTCGAACGTGCCGGGGTCGTAAACGAGTTCCTGCGCGACTACTCCTTCCCGAGCCGCCTTACGAATGCGATCCACTATTCGACAGTCATGCACTACTCGCCGGTGAACGTCGCCCATCGTAAGAAACGCATAGCCGGTCATGAGGCTGACTTCGATAAATTCAAGAGATCGCTGTCTATCGACCGCGTCCTCGCCAGAGCGAAAGAAGTGGTGACGGAGTCTTTACCAGCGGCCTACCGCGACCTGGCACTGGCCCGACTCACCCCGCTCCGTTTGTCTGAGTTCGATCTGCAGCTCATTTTCATCTACAAGCTCGCGTTTGAGGCAGCGGTCGCATCTCGCACGACCCACGTAGGCTGAGAATCTTTCCAAACGCGAGGCAAGCGGTTCCTACAGGCCTGTGGGACTTGACCGAACCTGCCTACTTGTCGAGAAGACCATGGGCGCCGCAAACTGCAGCACTTCGCCCCATTGAATGCTCGAGCGATGCAGCCCGCAGAGCTGGGTCAGCGACGTGCTCGTCGTAGCCACCTGGAGTCATAAAATCATCTTGAGCGAGCCGTTCTCAAGCCCCCCGAGGCGGCTCGCTCCGCATCCTGCATCAGACGTTCCTCTGGTATTGCCTAGTGCGCTCCCAGAGCACCCGAGATGCTGGTGAAGATGCCTTTGATCTGGCTCCCCAAGATAAGCAACACGCCAATCACAACCACGGCAATCAGCACCAAAATTAGCGCGTACTCGACCATCGCTTGACCGCGCCCCTTGTCATCTTCCACTTGCGTCCTCCTTCCCTGCTTCCACCGGCTACTCGACTTTCTTCGCTACGAGCGGATGCGCAGCACTAAGACGCCGCGCCTGATTGATTTGGCCCGTGTGCCGATAGGCGTCCACGAGTTGCGCGACAACGTCTTCCCGTTCCGGGTCACGTCGCAAGATTTCCTCCCACTGGGGAATGGCTTGGGCGAAATCGCGCCGAGCGGCATGATGCCGCCCCAACCGCAGGAGCAAACGTGCATACGCTTGCTCCGCTGACAACCTCACGGTGCGGACCAGTTCCCCGCCGGCGCCCCGCCCTCCGGTAATGCGGTGTTCAAGCTCGTCCCACATGGGCAGATACTCCCCCGCGTACTCGGCCATCCTTGCCTCGATGGCGAACACTCCCTCGTCGGGCAGCAGCCCGACGGTGCGGTCCCACTCATCGGCCGTCCGCAGAAGTGACACCACGTCAACCGTAGTGCCGCCCAGCTTGAATTGCACCCATTCTCCGCTCACTTCGATGCGTTCGGCCATCGGTGCCTTCAGATCCAGAAGATCTCGGAGCCGACCACGCAGGCGGGTACGCTGTTGCTCGCGGTCAAGACCAGGCGAGCTTTCGTCAGCCAGCATGTCGCGGTGAATGGGAGCGCCGGGGTGGATCACCGCATGGGACAGCAGGTAGAGCCAGAGATAGCAGAGGACGGAGTGACGGAGCAGCTCCGACGTTACGTCCTCTTTGCCGTCGAGCAGTTGGAAGGTTCCGAGCGTGCGGGCCGTGAAAAGGGCCGCCGGCCCTGAAACGGATCCGCTTTTTCTCGGGTCGCCAGCCCGCTCGGCCAGGGAAGCCTCCCATGCCCGCCGCCACGCCATCGGAGGCATCAGGTACTGGCGCGTCCTGGCAGGCGTTGCCTTCAAGGCGGCGGGCAGTTCGCGCGACTCCACCAGCTTCGGCGACCGCAACCCCAAGTTCTCCACTCGCCGTGCCAATAGATATATAGGTAGGCCCAGCTCGATCAGTCTCGCCATTTCGCCCGCCGCCAACGCTGGTACGCTCGATCCAATCGGCTTCGGCGGCCCAAACACGAATGTGCGATCACCATCGGCCACTTGCCGCAGCCGCTGCGCGATAGTGCCGAGACCGCGCTTGGGGACGAGCAGGACGAAAAGCAGCCAGATCGCGACCAGTGCAAGCGTGAAGATCACGGCCGCACCCCGGTGAGGAGCCGCGGCAGCAGGATTCGTGCGACCTTTCGGATTTGCCGAATTGCAGGGCTCGTTGGAGCCCAGCATGTGAGCGCGAGTCCGCATTCTGTAAGGGTTGACTGGTCGGGGAGCTCGAATCCAAAGAGGAAAGGCGCGAATGGGACCGCCGACTCCGGCGCCCGGCGCCGGGTGACCGCCAGGATGCTCCTACCCTCAACACCGAGTCCGTACACGCGCTCCGCCCATTGGCCCATCGCCTGGATCCCGTCTAGACGATCGGGGATGACGAGGACGATTGCATCGGCCAGTTCGATCGCGGCTTGGGTTGTGCGATGGTCTTCCGCCATCGCCTCGAAGACGATGAGGTCGTAATGCTTTCGGAACACGGACAGCAGGTCGCGCAACTGAAGGGCGTTCATTTCTCCAGCCCCAACCCGGAGCACCTCGGCGCCGCTCTGATGGCGGGTAGTGAGTTCAATCACATCGTCCCGGATCGTTGTTGGATGCTCCATGAGGTAATCGCTCAGCCAGCCTGGCTGGCCATTGCGATCACCTACGCCCGGGCATTCGAGCAGGAGGAGTGACCGGGCCCGCCGCGCGCTGTCCTGCGGACTGCGGCCCTCCTCCGCCACAAGCAACGCCAGGCTCGTGGATAGGATCGTGGCGCCTGCCTTGGAGACGGCACCGAGAACCAGCACCAGTGGGGCGTCGCGCTGGATAAGGGGTAGCCGGGGTGCCATAAGCAGCGGCTCCTCGGCAGCTAAGGTGGAGCCAGCCGCGGGACTGGCGGCCCTTAAGCCCGACGCCAGGAGGGCAACCGTCAGGAGCAGCAGGCTGAACAAGCCGACGGGCACCGCGATCATCGCCAGGGCACCGGTAAGCCTGCCGGCCGAAGGGCCGGCGAGCGAAAGTAAAATGGCCAGGGCCAGCGTGGCGGCGAGTCCGCCGCCAGAAACAACCGCAGCCTGGCGGTATGGCCGAAACAGCCGAGTTTCACGCGCCATAGGCGAGCCTCGCCGACCGTGTGGCGCTGATGGTCGCCGCCCCCAGGATGAAGAGATGGACGCGCTGGCGAGCCGTCACGGTCACGACATTGCCGCGTACGGTGACCTGCCAGGGCCCAAGCGCGGAAAGGCGGCTGATGGCCAGCGCCCGATCAGCCACGGCCTGCGCTTTCCCGGCGTCTATCTCAACCGCCGTTCCACCCGTCGACTGGTAGAGGTCCTCGTTCAGGGTCGATGCGCCATCCTCCGCCGCGGCTTGAACCGTTTCGCTCAACTGGGCGTAGCCAGCCTCGACCAAACCGGTGTCAATCACCAAGACCGCGAGGGGTAGGAAAAACAAGGTCATAAGCAGGGCGCTGAAGACCAGGATTTGTCCCCGCTTTGCGGAAATAGTGCGTTGCCTCATGGGGCGCGGCTCCGGTAAGGCTCGATCAGAGCCGAGGCGACCCAGCGCAGGTGGAACCGCGATCCCAGCAACTGGCGAACCAAGGGGAATCCGGCGAGGTTCACCTCCCCGGCGGCAGTTGCGGTCACGGTTCCCCCACGGTCAAAGGTGCCGACGTCCACCACCACAGAAAATGACTGGACATGGCTGTCGCGAATGGCTTCGCGGGCTGCGTCTTGCCCCGCATGAACGGCGTCCGACGGACTCGGAGCCCGGGCAGCCGCAAAGGCCGCCTGGCTGGCTGCACTTCGGACCGCCATGTACTCGCCCACGATCTGGCCGATGGCAATCAGGCCGAGGCCGAACAAGAGCAACACGAATGCGACGGCGGCCCACTCGACCAGCGCCTGGCCTGACCGTGACCGCCTCATGGCGACGTGCCTGGCTCGAAACGTTCCACCGTATGCACACATTGCGATGCGATCAGAATGCGAGTAAACGGTGGAACAGGAAGCGGGACGATGGCGGGTGCCGAGGCGTGCGCCGAGATGACCGTGAGCGCGTTCTGCTGCCTGGCCGTGGTCGAAATGGCGCTCGCGTGCGGCTCAAGTTTTTCCCATAGGTCGACGGCCGCCTGCTGCCCATCGCTCAGGCTGTGGCCAGCCAGTGCCGCCTGAAACGCCCCTTCCCGGCACGCCAGCGCAAGGCTGTTTCGGTAATGGAGGTAGATGGCAATCTGTGCCACGCCGACCACGAGGACCATCAGCGCACCGATCGTCAGCGCGAACTCGACCAGGCTTTGCCCGCGCCATGCCCGGACACTGCTGCTCATAGCTGACGTAGCACGGTAAAGAGCGGGGCGAAGACGATATAAAGGATGAGAAGCAGTAGGGGGCCGACGAAGAAGACGACGGCCGGGATGGTCATCAGGACCGGCGCACGTGTGATGCGTTCGCGGTAGGAGGTATGCCACTCGCGTCGGAGCTCGAGCGCGAAGGAGGCCAGAACCTCGCTCATCTTGGTGCCGTAGCGCTCGCCGATCCGGAAGGCATCGGCGAGCTCAGTGAGTGCGTCCAGGCGGTAACGTCGCCCGACGCGATCGAGTGCCTCTTCCAGCGTCAGCTTCTCAACTTGCTTCATGCGAATTGCTTCCCGGAGCAGGTCGGCAGCGTGGTCCGCATAGAGAGCCGCCGCCATTGCCAGAGCTCCCTCAGGCGTTCCGGCGCCGCTCTCCATCACCATCCGCGCCCCGGTGATCACGCGAGGCAGGTGTCGCACAACCGATTGGCGGAGCCGCGCCGCTGTCCGCTGGAAACGGTAATAGCGGTGGCCTGCGGCGGTTGCTGCGCCGACGAGGGCCAGAATGAGGGCTGGCCCCGGGAGGGTGGCAAGCAACCCGAGTCGCCACAGGAAGAAGGCAGCGATCAGGCCGATCACGGCACCGGCCATGGCAGCCTTCCCAAGTCCCTCGATGAACTCATCCTGGGTCGTCGGGACGGAATCGGACCGAGCGAGCCGGGCGAATTCAAGGTTGCTTTCGATGGCCCTAGTGAGTGCCGAATAGGGGCTCGGCCGCAGCTTGGCGAGCGGCACGGGAACTGAGCCAACCCACCGACGACCTGAAACGACACGGGGCATGGAGGCCGCTCGCCGGTGGAGAATCCACTCCTCGGCGCTCATCGGTCGCGGCCATCGCGCAACCATCATGATGGCGCCGAACGCGGTTAGGGCCGCGAAGCCGAGGCTTGCAGCAAGCCAAGCCGTCATCCCGGCGCCTCCCCGGCCAGTGCCACGCGCGCTTCCTGCGGTGGAGCAGCCATCTTTTGGAGTAGCCGGTAGCCGAGGGCCATCCAGACGACCGCCGCGCCGAAGACGACCTCGCCCAGCGGTGAGCGAAATGGCGCCAGCAGGTCCGGCGCGAGAAGCTCAAGGCACGCGAGAAACGCAAAGGGCAGGACGGTCAGGATCAGGACCGAGGCCTCGACGCCAGCTCGCAACGCCTTCGCCTCGCGCTGCAGGGCAAGTGTCTGATCCCAATCGGCTCCGAGCGTCTCGAGCGCTGGAACCAGCCGGCTCCCTCGTCGCTCGTGGAGGGTCAGCGCCAGCGCGATGTCGTCGAACATCGGATCCGCGAGCCGCCGTTGCACCCGCTGAACGGCATCCGCCAGGCTTGTGGCGCCCGCCGACTGGTGAACGGTCTCGAGAATCTCGGCAAACAGGCGCCTCGCCTCAGACGGTCCATGCTCGGCCAGGGCCGCCAGCATTTGGACGGCGTTTCCGGCTCGGCTCATTACCGCGGCCCCGTAGTGCACGGCTTCCAGCAACGCCCGGTGGCGGGCAAGTTGCATGCGCCGGCGCCGGCGTTCAAGAGCTCCTCCAATGAGTTGGTAAGCCGCAAGGACCGTGAGCGCGGCGAGCAGCCAGAGGCGAAAGAAGGCGAAGGCAGTGGCGCCAGCCAGGAACGCCGCCCCAAGCCGGGTCATGATCCAGAGGCGAACTGGCAGCCATTCAAGATCTGCTTGTAGGAGCACGCTCTGGGCCTCCTCGAGGCGAAGCGGACGCTTGAGCGATTGGCGCAAGCGGGGCCACGCCTGCGCAGACTCGCTCCTGGTAGAGGCGACGAGGGCTGCCAGGCAGAGTCCCGCGCCCAGAAACGCGATGGGCAGTAGGGCGCCGGCGAGTTCATTCATGGCGGACCAGGTTGAAGAGGAGTCGCGAAGGATCGTAGCCGGCGAGTTCGAACTTGGCCCGGATCTGTGCCGGCAGGTGGTTGAGCGCGGCCCCGTCCCAATCCCAGCTGTCGGTGCGGGGGACATACGAACAAAACTCCTGGACTACCGCGCCGCCGAAGGGGTCTTCGGGGTTTTCTGCCACGAAGGCAAGGCTTGCAACTCGGCGACACGGACGCTCGCCGCGCTCGTAAGTCCCGAGACTGATCACAAGGTCGACCGCGCTCGCGACCATCTGGCGGACCACCATGGCGGCAAGGTGGGGGTCAGCTGACATGGCCAGCACCTCCAGGCGGTTCAGAGCGGCGCGCGTGCCGCTCGCGTGCAAGGTCGTGAGGCTGCCATCATGGCCACTGGTCATGGCATGGAGCATGTCCAGGGCTTCCTTCCCCCGCACCTCGCCGACGATGATGCGGCGCGGCCGTTGACGAAGCGCCCCACGCTGGAAGAGGTCTTGCAAAGTAACGCGTCCCGCACCCTCGACATTGGCCTCACGCTCTTCAAGACTGAAGAAGTCGTCACGCAGTTCGTGGAGCCAGAGCTCGGTCTCTGTCTCCAGGACGCAGGTTCTCTCTCCCGCAGGGACGAGCAGAGCGAGGATCCGGGCAAGTGTGGTCTTTCCCGATCCAGTTGGACCGCCGATGACGGTGTTGAGCCGGGCCCGAACCGCCGCCTGCAGGAAGGACAGCGCAGCAAAGGGGATGGCGCCTTCCCGTTCCAGGTCGTTCAGCGACAGGAAGCGGCGGAGCTGCTGTTTTCGAACAGTGATCACCAACGGCTTCGCGACCGGCGGCAAGATCGCATTGAGGCGGCTGCCATCCCGGAGGGTCACGGTGACCAAGGGGTTGGCAGGATCGAAATGCTTGCCGCCCTGCTCGGCATAGTAGCGAACCAGGTCGATCAGCTCGTCTTCAGAGGCAGGGCTGGACGGGAGCGGCTCACGCCGGTCTCCGTACTCGAGGTAGCCGGCTCGGGTGCCATTGATATGAATGTCTTCAATGCCATCCAGAAGGAGGAGCTCGCCCAGCGGTCCGAGGGCGCTGTGGCTTACATAGAGGCGTTGGCGGATCTCCCAGAATTGCACCGGCGATAGGCGCGGCAACTCGGGGTTGCGGGCCGTGGCAGCGTGGTACTGCTTTACCGCTGAATCGGCCAGCGCGAATATCGCCTTGTCATCATCGGACCGCGGACGGGGATCTGGACGGCCCGCCAGAAGCTCATCGAGGTCCTTGCGGAAAGCGGCGAGCATGTGCCGCTCTGCGGTGGCGAGCTCGGCGGCGGATGCCTCGGCCTGTTCCACCTAATTACCCGGCCGTGACTGCCAGAAGGGGGCTGGCGACTCGCTGGGCCAACGCCTCGAGATCGGCACGAACATAAGACGATTGTTGACCGTACAGGCGCACAAAACGGCGCTCGTCCATCATCGGAACCGTCAATGGCCGAAGGGAATGGGCGAGCTCCGCTCCGCGCCAGTAGTCAGGGCAGTCGCGCACCTGCCCACTGACGGATAAGTCGTACTCGGCGCGAAGGAAGGCTGGAACGTCGACCAGGGCGACATCGGAAACTTGGTTCACCACGATTTGCACTCGATCGAGCCAACTGACCCTCGGCTCTGCCAGTACCGTCCAAGTCCGATCCAGGGCGGCGAGCCCCCGCGGCTGGGGAGACACAACCCACAGGACAACCCCAGAAGCGAGCTCCTGGGGCAGGTCCGGCCGGACGCGCCCCGCGTCAACGACGATCACGTCGAATTGCTCATGGAGCGCCCGCGCCAGCTCCACCAAGAAGTGCCGCGTGACTTGCTCGCGTTGAAGCGGATGACCAATCCCTGGTAGAACCGCAAGGCCATCACGCCATTGCAGATGCTCGCGGAGATCATCGCTGTTGATCGGAGCCAGTTGAGCCGCATAGGCGAGGTGGTAGATCGTCTTTGACTCATCAAGATCGAGGAAAGTCGCGACTTCACTGTTCTGAAGGTTGAGATCCACCAGAACGGTTCGGGCTTTGCTGCTGGCAACCGCCGCCAGGCCCAGGCTGATCACGGTGGCTCCGTCTGCCCGCGCTGAGACGACGGTTATGAGGGTCCCTTGCTGTCGATCGGCCATGCGCTACGGTCCCGACGCAGCAGGCAAATCCTGCTGCACCATACCGGCCGGCATCTTGAGAAGCACCAGTCCCCCGTGGTCCGCGTACAACTCGACCTGCGAAACAACCTTGGCCGGAAGCCACAGATCAACCTGATTCCCGGCGACGTGGATCACATCGACGTCTTGCATGAAAACGAAGGTGAGCGGTTGCCCGCTCTTGTCGGTTGACTGCGCCAGTATGGCGACGTGATCGCCAGCGCTGAGGCCGGCTGGCATCCGCTTGACGGAGATCGCCCCGACCCAGAGATTTCCTGTCGCTTGGGCGTTGACGATCCCCGCCGGGATGATGCTTCCGGCTGGGACCGAGAGCGACGCAGTGTGCCCGATAAGACTTGACCGCTCGGCCGGCGTGACCAGTGTCAGCAGCAGGGCCGAGTCGTGTGTGCTGATCGAGGTTTCCCGGAGCATGTTTCCGGTGATGGTCGTACCCGCTCTGATGTCGCTCGCAGCTGCCAGCACAGACACCGGGACCAGCGTGCTTGACCTGGCCGCGCCCTCGACGGCGATGGCAAAGGCTGCCAGAGCGAGGAACACGATCAACCCTGCCAGCACGGCCCAACGCCACCTCTGCTGGATAATCGCCGGAACCGTGCGGGGGATCGAGCGCTCTGTTGACAGAAGTTTCATGGCGTTGGTGACACCCCCTCTGGCTGAATCTGGTTTACGACATAGCGCAATCCATAACTCCTGGCCTTGGTCCCAAGAAACTGCCATGAGCCACCATTGACGGAGTACCAGACGCCAAACCGAAGCGTCGCGCCAGCCTGGTAGCCGCCGGGCCGGCCGTAGGTGTCCGTCTGGTAGACGTGGCGAACATTGCTCGGCTGCGGGAATGCCTGCCCGAGACTCTGGCCCGAGTCAAGGCGGCTGCCGTCACCGAAGTCCCAAACAACATCGATGAGGGCTGCCCGTACTGTCACCGTCAGCGGCCCAGCCGTTGCACTCGCAAGCGGCATGGTCGCGCTGCCCGGAACAGTCCAGAACCACGATTCAAGGCCGGTGATGCCGGTAGCTGGATTGACGCCCACTGCCAGGCGCGGCCACGGCTGCCGCGAGCTCGCCTGCTGAGCCAATCCGACGACCATGGCCGGGGCGGTTGCTGTGGGCGTCGCCGTCGGCACACAGAGGACTCCAGCAAACCCGCCCGTCGAGTCGTAGACGTAGTAGCCGGTCTGTCCTGCCGGACAAGCCTGCTGAAAGCCGGTGCCCGGCTTGGGTACAACCCCGTTGCTGGCCTGGGGCGGCCCTCCGGGGATCACCAGCGTGTTATCCGGCACCGGGCTGTAAGTGAAGGTGAGCCCGGAGCTCGGGATCGGCGCGCTCTCCGGTCGAGACTTATTGGCATTCGCTCCGGCGGCTATTCCCGAATTGCTGAACCCCGCGGTTCCTTGAGATACCACGGGGCCAGAGTTAAGAGGAGCGACCTCGACGGATCGCCAGTCGGGATTCACTGGTTCCGCCTGTACAGGCAGGCCAGGCAAGAGCACGGCTGCCGTGCCAGCGATGATCAAGGCCCGTATTCGCCTCACTGGTTCCCCCCCGTTTGGGGAGTGATAAGGACATCAGCAATCAGGTACCGTCCGCCCACTCTTTGCAGCCAGTAGCGCGCCACGAAATTAATTGATTGCTTTCGAACCAGGGAGTTCGTGCTCTTGGAGTAGTCCGCTATTGTGGCGCTGCCTCGCTCTTGAACCAGCCAAGTGATCGATTGATCGTTGGGGTCGGCTGATCGGCCAACGACAATTTCGGCCACGTGGACTGTCTCGCGTTCGATTACCCCGGCAGAATTGTTCTTCGCGACTAGGGCCGAAAGGCTTGCGCTGGCACGGCCGGTATCCGCGTCCGCGTGAGCCGCCGGATCTCCCTGCTCTAGAGCTTGGAGCTCAATCTGACCATCGCGAGCGAGGTCAGTCTTTACGCGCTCCGCCTCACTCCGGCTGATCAGGTCGCCCTTATCCCCTGGATTCCAAGGGTTCTGGACGTAGCCGGCCGGCGGGTAGGGGTGCAGAAGCGGCACGTTCAGGTATCGCAACCCACCAAGGCGTCCGCTGACGGCCAGGCCGATAAAGACGGCCCATAGGGCCACGATGATTCCCGCGGCAATAAGAAGCCGCGTCCAACTGCCTAAAACGAACCCGCGCACCCGGTGCGCCCCCTCCATCCGCTGGCCCCTCTGAGAATCCCGCCGACCGGTTAGGTGTGGCAATTGTAAATTCCCCTCAACGCTGGGTCAACTCCTATACCCGCCAACCGTAGGGGAAGGCCGTGCGCCGGCCGTGCGTTAACGTGCGCTTGCAGCCATCCTGCCGTATTCAAACAGGCCCCTACAGCGTGCGAAATCGTGCGCCAGCGTGCGTTTTGGCTGATTCCTCGGCCCATGACCTGGACAGTGGTGGGCTCGGGGCGACCAAGTCGCTATGGAGCAGGGCGATCGACTCCCGCGCGCCAAGAGACCCGGAGGCAAGCGGCGTGAACCCCGGCTTCGCCTGGGTGGGGGTTGAGCTCTAGCTCAACTATGCCCGCAAGTCGGGGCGCGGTCAGGTCCGCCAACCAAAAGTGGTGGCTCCCAAGCCACATGTAGAGCCTCAAGAGCTTTTTCGCACGGGTCCGCACAAAAGGCTTCGTACCCTCGCCGTCTCTCGCTTCGGAACTCCTCGCCAGGACGCACGCCTGCGCACGGCCAGCGCTCGGGCTCCTCATAGCCTTCCCCCTGCGATCAAAAGAAGTCCAAGGAGGACCGGATGTTTACTAGCCAAGTCGCGTTCCGGCAAGAGTTCCAAGAGACGCTGGCCTCGTTGACACTGAACCAATGGTTTGACGAGATACGCGGCGAGCAGGCCACCCTGGCAGATTTTGCGAACCCAATCGCGCTTCGCGAATTCCTCCGCTCTCCGAATAGTCCGGAGCCGCGCGTGCGAGAGATCTGGAGAGCCCTCATTCGCGCCACGCAAGCCCGCCGAACCCCGGAGGCCATCACCTTTGTTCTTGGTCTCCTGCAACCTGCGCTTGGAGCCTTCGTCGATAAGGCGCTGACGGAGGCAGCACTGACCAAGAACTCCGCCGGCGAGCCGATGGAGGCTGAGGATGTCTGGCAGCAAGTTGTCGCCAGCGCTCTGCGTGCTCTGGCGAATGCGAGGCTGCCGAGCCGCGATGTCGTCTTTGCCGGACTGTTGATCGATATCCGCCAGCCATTTCGCTCCTGGGTGCGGGCTCAGCTTGACACCGTAAAACACGAAGCCCCGTTGCTGGATTCGCCATACGACGCGACCTTCGACGGCCTGCACGACCTCGCGGCTGAGGCATCCGTTCTGACCGACTGGTGTCGCGCGGCGCGGATCAGCAAGAAGGACGCCGAGCTAATTTTTCGGACCCGCGTCGCCGGGTTCCGCCTCAGCAGGCTCGCGCCAGCCCAGTCGCCACGCTATTACCGACTACGGAAACGACGCGGCCGTGCGGAAAGCCGTCTGAAGGCTTGGCTGGTTAGCGCCCACGCGAAGGACTTCGCTTCAGCACGCAAGGTCGATGTCCCAAACCACCTCAAAAACTGCGCCCTATAGGGGGTGATGCGAGGACAGATGCCGTTGACCGGACTCGGTGTCCATCCATGCCATGCCGTTGTACCCGCTGCCGCGAGATCCGGCGCCACGGCTCTGTCCTTGCAGCCTCGTCCAGTCACACCATGGAGGTAGAAACCAGATGAGCCTTGCAACCGATTCCGATGCCGATCCGAAAAGCTTTGCGCAGCACCTCAAGGCAGATCACGTCCTGCCCGACGATGCGGTCGACGTGATGGATCGACGAGGAGTCGACCTCGGGGAGTTTCATAAGCAAGAGCACGACAACGACGCGGCACTCGGTCTCTCTGGCTCTCGTGGACTGTCGAGATGATCGAGCTGGACGACGACGAGGACGTCGAAGACACCCTGAGCCTCATCGCTACGACCTCGATCATCTACGAACACGACCTGGCCGCGTTGCATGCACGAAGGATTGCTCGGGAACCCCGCCAGCCGGGCTCTTGCGCACATGCAGCGGTCTAACCGGGCCGTGCACGTCGGGTTCCGAGTTGGAATCCGGGTTAGCACCCGAGTTCTCCTTCTTGCCGTGCTCGTCGTCGCGCTGACGAGCCGCCCGGTCTATGCGGCCACTCCGGACCTGACGACGGTCCTGAACAACCTGCGGCTCTGGATCACTGGAGTGCTAGCGACCCTCGCCACGCTGTTTCTCAGCATCGGCGGCCTGATGTATCTGACTGCGGCTGGCAATCCGCGGAGAGTCGAGCAGGCAAAGGAGGCGATCCGCTCGTCCATGATTGGCTTCGTCTTCGCCGGGCTCGCTCCGTTGCTAATCACCATCATCCAGCACATCACCGGCCTATGACGCCGGTCGTTGCGCCCTGGGATCTGCCCGGCCAGGTGGCCCAGGCGATCAATGCGTGGTTGACATCCCTCGCCCAGAGCACCTTCAGCTTCGCGCTCACCGCGATAGCCGACCTGCTCGCCGCCACGCCCCACTTCGAACGGGTGACGCAGGTCGAGCGCATCTGGAATGTTACGCGCGGCATCGCCGATGGCTTCCTTGTCCTGATCGCGCTCGTTGGGGGCCTCTTGATCATGACCTCATCGGTGGCCGGGACTCGTTACACGGTGAAGGTCGTCGTGTCGCGGCTCTTCATAGCAGCTCTGTTGGCGAACATCAGCCTCTCGCTTTTCGGCGCGATGGTCGACGTGAACAACGCCTTTAACGTCGCCTTGATCGGCGGGCAGCGGCCCGGGCAGCAGATGCTATCCGCGCTGCAAGGGGGGCTCGCAGGCGTGAGCCTGCTGCAGGTGCCGGTCTACGCTCTGCTCTCCCTCGTGGGGGCGGTCTTGATGCTGGCCCTAGTCATCGTTTATCTAGCACGAAGCGCCCTGTTGGTGCTGGCTCTCGTTTCCGCGCCGATCGCGCTCATCTGCTACGCTCTCCCGCAAACTCAGACTGCCACCCGCGCGTGGTGGCGAGTGACGGCGGCCATTTTCTTGCTGCAGCCAGTCAACGCCCTGATCCTCGGCATTGCCGGCCGGGTCTTCTTCTCATCCCAGGTCGATTGGGGTCTGAACCCGGTGTCGGTCTCCATCGGACCGCTACTTGCCATCATCCTTCTCTACGTCCTCGTCCGAACGCCATGGTGGATCTATCACCACCTGATCGCCCCGCAGACCTACCATCACGCTCGGTCGATCGTTGGCACGGCAATTGGCGCCGCACGATTCGTGGCGACCCGGATGCCGGCGTAGTGCGGTCCAGCCTTCGGGCAGAACTGATCGTCGAGCTGCAGGTCCAGGACAGCATCGTCGCCGGGCGGACCCCCCTGGAACTCGCGTACGTCGTCGCGGGCGGGGCGGCCGGTTGGGCTCTGCTGCAGCTTCCCGGCCCCATCCTCCTGCGGGCCACCCTGGCAACTGTCCTTGCGGCCGCCGCCGGAGCCCTGGCATTCCTCCGCGTCGCCGGGCAGGACCTCACGAGTTGGGGCTTCGCACTCGGGCGCTACCTGAGGGCAGGGCGGATTGCGCTTTACACGAACAATGATCCTCGCTAGCCGCCGGGCAACGGCCCAAGAGCGGCTGCCGGTCGTCGACATCCGTCATGACACGCTTGTTCTCCGGCGGGGTCCGCTCCGCCAGGTTCTGTTGTGCCGCCCGCTTCCGATCGCCCTCAAGGACGAGGAAGAACAGGCCGGGTTTCTCCACTCCTGGACCGAGCTGTTGCATGCGTTGACGCATCCCATCCAGGTGTCCGTTCATATCCGCCCGGCCGAAGACCGCGACCTTCTTGCCGTGAGACCCCATGCCGTCTCTTCAGTCCTGAACGGGATCGCCAGCAGCTATGCGGCACTACTGGCCGAGCTCTGCACACAGGCACGACTCGTCCGGCGTGACTTCTACGTGGTCGTGCCGTGGGATCCACCGACGCTCGCGCGTAGGAATCCGACGACGAGCGACTCGCCATTCCTGCGGCTGGAGGAACGGACCCGGACGTTGACCCAAAGCCTGAATCGGACTGGGGTCGAGGGCCGCCACCTCAAGGACGACGAGCTCCTGCGACTGCTCTACCACACCATCAACCCCGTGCTTGGCAGGAGGCAAGCGCTGCTCCCGCAGGACCTGACGCTGAACGAACTCCAGGACCTGCTGGCACCGGCCGCCTTCGTCACCTCCCCAGACTGTTTTGAAGCCGGCGACCGCAAGACGCGGACGTTGGCCCTGATCGGCTATCCGCGATATCTGCATCTCGGCTGGCTCGACGTCTTCCTCTCGCTGCGCTCAGCTCTGCGGATCAGCCTCTTCATCAGTCCGGTCCCAACCGAGCAGGCGTTGCCATTTCTGGAGAAGAAGATTGCCGAGCTGGCCAGCACCGTGCGCTTCACAGCCGAGCGCAGCGGGAGGGTCGATGTCGAACGCAAGGCGGCCCTGGCAGATGCGCAAGCGCTCCAAGATCGGCTGGTGCGGGCAGAAGAACGCTTCTTTGACCTGGCCATCTACGCCACGGTGGAAGCCGCGGACGCGCAGACCCTTGAAGACGACTCGACCCGCCTGGAAACCGCACTCGGCGGGCTGATGGTGAAGACGCGCCGGCTGCTCTTCCAGATGGAGCAGGGCTACTGGTCCACTTTGCCGCTAGGGATAGACCGGGTCGGCATCCGGCGCAACATGACCACTCCCGGCCTTCGGGTAACGTTCCCCTTCTCGGCGTCGGACTACGGGCAGCCACTCGGTCAGCTCTACGGCGTCGATCCTGCGTCGGGCTCTCCTGTGTTTCTGGACCGCTTCCTGTTGCCAAACGCCAACGCCGTGGTCCTGGCGCAAAGCGGTGGCGGGAAGTCGTATGCGGTCAAGGTCGAGATCCTCCGGGCCCTGCTACGGGGGATCGATGTCTGTGTTTTGGATCCCGAAGGTGAGTACATTGCTCTGGCACAAACGGTCCAGGGTCACGTCGAGTCGATCAGCCCGACGTCATCCGAGGTGCCGAGCGTATTTGCCCTCGGTGGCCGGATCACAAGTGGCGCCTGCACCGAGCGAAAGCTGACGGTACTGGGGCTCGTACGTCAGCTGATCGGAGGACTCTCAGAGGTCGAAGGGCTGATCCTGCAGGAGGCGCTTAGCCGGATTTACGCGTTCAAGGGGGTCAGCGACGAGCCGGAGTCGTACGGCTGCGAGCCACCGGACATTACTGACCTCCTCCAAACACTCGAATATCAAGCGCGCCAGGGGCCCGATGCTGATACGGCTCGGCTCCTCGAACGGCGGCTTCGCAGCCTGTCGGAGGGGCCATCCGGCTGGCTGCTGCAGGGAAGGAGTGCCATCTCCCTCCAGACGAGCGGGCTGAACGTCATTGCCCTCCCCAACCTGCCGGAAGAGACTCGAAGTGCGGCGATGTTCCTGGTGCTCGACCGCCTCTGGGAACACCTGCGTCAGCGCCCCGAGCGGCGAAAGACGTTCCTCGTCATCGACGAGGCCTGGTGGCTAGTCCGCCAACCCGATACGGCCCGATTCGTGTACCGACTGGCGAAGACCGCGCGAAAACTCAATGTCGGCCTCACCCTTATCACGCAGGACGTTCTGGATCTTCTCTCGAGCGATGCCGGCAAGACGGTCATCGCCAACTCCTCAGTTCAAGTGCTCTTCCGGCAGTCAGCTCGCTCCATCCCGGAGCTGGCCGACTGCTTTGGGCTTACCAAGGCGGAGGGGCTCTTTCTGATGAGCGCCCCGGTCGGAGAGGGCATCCTGATGGGGCGCAACTCGCGGACCCGCCTGCAGGTGCTGGCTTCCGCGGCGGAGGATGCCGTTGCCAGGACCTGATCGGCTCCTGCGCGCCGTCATCGTGCTGAGCGTCGGAGTTGCCCTCGGCCTCGGCGTTGTGGCTGGCGCCACAGCAGGGGTCGCTTCCACGCCGTCCGCACCCATGCCGGCGGCCGTTAATGACATCCCTCCCGCCTATCTCGCCCTGTACCAGGAGGCGGCCGTCGCCTACGGACTCCCGTGGCAACTCCTCGCCGGCATCGGTAGGGTCGAGAGCGATCATGGGCGGAATCCCAACGCCTACCACCCCAACGAGGCGGGGGCGCAAGGGCCGATGCAGTTCATCCCGTCCAGCTGGGCCCGCTACGGCAGCGCGGGCGGAAGCCTGCACCCCGACATCAACAATCCACGTGACGCGATCTTCGCCGCCGGGGCCTATCTCCGCGTCGCCGGAGCACCAGCCAATATTCCACGGGCGATCTTTGCCTATAACCACGCCTGGTGGTACGTCGACATGGTCGTCCGCCAGATGCGGGCGTACGGGTACCAGGGGTGACGATACGGAACTCGCCCGAGCCTGCCTATTCGGACGATCTCGTCGCCCTCTACATCGGTGACTGCCGAGACATTCTTCCGACATTCGCTGACTGCTCGATCGACTCCGTCGTCACCGACCCACCCGCCGGAATCGAGTTCATGGGTCAGGCGTGGGACACGTTTCGGCGCCCCGGCGTCGCCGCCTCGCGATTCGCATTCGTGGAATTTCTGCGGAGAGTCATGGCGGAGTGCCTTCGTCTCCTGAAGCCAGGCGGGCACGCCCTCGTCTGGGCGATCCCGCGCACCTCGCACTGGACCGCCGTGGCCCTGGAAGACGCGGGCTTCGAGGTCCGGGATGTGATCACCCATCACTTCGGCACGGGCTTCCCCAAAAGCCTGAACCTCAGCGGAGACTGGAATGGTTGGGGAACGGCGCTCAAACCGGCCAGCGAGCACTGGATTCTGGCTCGCAAGCCCCTGGCCGCCGTCAACACCAACCTGAACGTCAGGCGCTGGGGAACGGGCGCCCTCAACATCGCAGGCAGTCGCATCCCGACAGCCGAGGCGGCTACGCCTGGCCGCTGGCCGGCGAACCTGATCCTGTCGCACTCCCCTGCGTGCGGCGAAGAATGCGCCCAGGACTGCCCGGTGGCGGACCTCGACCGGCAGAGCGGGAACTCGAGGACCCGGCGCAGTCGGAGGCCATCCGATTGCGGTGGCAAGACCTGGGGCGGAAGTTTCCAGACCAACCGGGGAGCGCGAGGATATGACGACGCGGGTGGCGCGTCGCGGTTCTTTTACGTGGCCAAGCCGTCATCCAGCGAACGTGATGCCGGCCTGACCGATTCACCCCTACGCATCGCCGATCCGTATGGCCAGCATCGCGGGCGGCGGTCTGCCGACAAGCGCCGCTTTGATGGCCGGGCGCCGCGGCTCGCCCATAACGATCACCCCACGGTTAAGAGCATCGTCCTGATGCGCTATCTCTGTCGACTAATTACGCCCCCGCGCGGGATCGTTCTCGACTGTTTTGCGGGGAGCGGGAGCACGCTCATTGCCGCGGCGAGCCTCGGATTTCCAGCCATCGGGATCGAACGAGACGCGAACTATGCCGCGATCATCCGAGAACGCATCGCAAGGGTTGGACCGCCAGCGCATCTCAGGCAGGAGCCCTGCGCCTGAGCGCCCTTATGGTCCCTCGTATTGGTCTCTTACCGATCCTCCTCTTGCCTGGCCTCGCCCTGGTGCTGGCTGTCGCTCTGGCGCTCCGACCTCATATGAAAAGGCAGCAGATGGTCAGCTTTGATCTCCTGCCGCCGATGGAGGGCTCGTGGGATCCGGCGGCCTGGGTCATGTTCTTTCAAACCCTCTTCGGGATTAGTGCCCCATGGTGGAAGCGAGTCGCGTTCGGGCAGCCCTGGATAGCGCTGGAATTCTGGGCCCAGGCCGACCGCGTCTCAGCGCGCTGCTGGTTGCCCGATCGGTTGCAGACCGTCGTCTTAACCCATTTGCAGATGGCCTTGCCCGGAACGGTGATAGCGCCGTCGGCAGCCCACCCGGGACTAATCGAACCCGCCGCTCGTGTCCGCATGCGGGGTTGGCGCGAAGATCTCTACGCGCTGGGACGTGTGCAGAGCGACCCCCTCCGTCCCATCCTCGGGGCGCTGAGCCTCGCCACCCAGGGCGTCATGCAGCTGGTCGTCAGCCCGGATGTGCACTGGCAGGGTCGCGCCCAGCGAAGGTGGGCCGCACTCTCAGGACAACCAGCCGGTTCCGGGCTCCTCACGGGATTGTTCGCCGAGATCGCGGACACGCTGCTCGGCGCGATTATGCCAAAGCCTGCGGGCCGCTCAGCATCGGTGCGGGGTGCGATTCCGCCCCAGGAGAAAGCCGGTGAACCTGGCTTCCTGACCGAGCTCCGATTACGGGTGGGTGCTCCGACGGCCGCGGAAGCGAAGGGCGTCATGCATACGCTCAGCGCCGCCTTCCGGACCCTGGACGGCGGCAATGGGCTACGTCCTCATCGGGTCTTTCGCAGAAGCCGATTCGACCGTTCGCTGCTTGAACCGGCCGCACCGTCAGCCCGTTCCTCCGTCCTGGTGGCGGCCGAGTTGGCTTGCCTTTTTCACGTTCCCTGCCCTGGCGCGGCGATGGAGACAGCGACCACCCGCGTGGCGTCCCTCCATCGCCCGACCGGTTTGGGCAAGACCATCTGCGTTGCCGACGCCGGGAGCCGCCAAGCCGTCACGATCTCCCAGGCAGACTGCCGGCAGCATATTCATGTCCTCGGCCCTACCGGCAGCGGCAAGAGCACCCTGCTCCTCAATCTCGCCCTCGATGACATCCGAGCCGGACGCGGGGTCGGGGTGATCGACCCGAAAGGTGACCTGATCCGCGCCCTCCTCGAGCGCATCCCTATTGCTGAAGCCGGGCGAGTCGTCCTGATCGACCCAACCTTTCGCGATCAACCTGTCGGCCTCAACGTCCTCGAATGCCCCGACCCGGATGAACGGGAACTGGTCTGCGATGCCATCGTGACGATCTTCAAGAAGACGTACGAGCGTTTCTGGGGCCCGCGGACCGACGACATCCTGCGGGCGGCCATCCTGACCCTCCTACGCAAGCCTGGGGCGACCCTCTGCGAGGTTCCCCTTCTGCTCCTGAATCCAACCGTGCGTCAGAGGCTCACGGCGAAGCTCGATGACCCCGTCGGACTAAAGCCATTTTGGGATGAGTACGAGCGGATGGCGGAGGGACAGCGGCTCCAACTTATCGGTCCCCTGCTCAACAAGCTGCGCACCTTCCTGCTGCGGGCAACGATGCGAAACATGCTCGGCCAGAGCACATCCACGGTCCGAATTCCCGAGCTGCTGGACGGGAACACAATCCTGCTCGTTTCCCTGGCCAAGGGTCTGTTGGGTGAAGAGACGAGCCGCCTACTCGGGTCGTTCATCGTAGCCCGCCTCTGGCAGGCAGCGATGCATCGAGCCGACCGTCCCGAGCCATCACGACGCGACTTCAGCCTCTATCTCGACGAGTTCCAGAACTACGTGTATTTGCCGCAAAGCCTGGATGAGGTTCTGGCGGAGGCACGCGGATACCGCCTCAGCCTCACTCTTGCAAACCAGCACCTCGCCCAGCTGGCTCCCGCTACTCGGGAGGCGCTGGCGGCGAATGCTCGAACCCGGGTGGCGTTCCAGTGCGGCCAGGACGACGCCCACTACCTGGCACGCGAGTTTGAACCAGCCCTCAGCCGCCAAAACCTCCAGAGCCTGGGGCGGTATCAGATCGCTATCCGCCTTTGTGTCGACGGGCACACCGTGCCACCGTTTACGGGCCTAACCGCCGGCCCGCCGCCCAGCCTGGGCGAAGACCAGGCTGCACAGGTAGCGGCAACCAGCTTGCGGAGCTATGGGCGACCGCGCGAGCAAGTGGCTGCCTCCATTGAACGACGGTTTCGGTCGGAAGGATTCCGAAAGTCAGCCATCGACCTGTCAGGGACGCCCACCTGAGCGTGACTGGTGGCCGGCGCGAGGCTTCGCGCAGGCTTTCGTCCAATAGCGCGAAGCCCGCTTCCAGTTCGAAACAGGCCGGATCGACCTCAGGACTGGTTCCTCAAACCATCAGGATCTCCCGTTACCTCTTTACTCGAGAGAACAGGGTCCCGACTCGTCATGACCTCCCCGACCAGGTCCTCCTCCAACGCCTCACCTCTCGGGATATCGCGATGCTGCTTGCCCTTGACCACTACCGCTACCTGGATCGCGAACAGATCGAACACCTCTTCTTCCCCGGTCCTCGAAGTTGCCAGTTGCGACTCAAATACCTCGCGGAATGCTCCCTGCTGCTGCGCTGGCAGGTCCGTCTTCAACCGGGCTACGTCCCCCGTCCGTCCATCTACGTCCTGTCTTCGCGGGGGGCGCGCCTCCTCGCCAGGATTTGCCAGGCCGACCACCAATCATTCGTGCGTCGTGCGGAACACGCTCGAAGCCATGCTTTCCACCTGCTTCACGACCTTGAGGCAAACGCCTTCTTTGTCGGGCTGGCGACTGCCAGCCGCGGCCGCCGCGACCAGGGCCTTTACCACTGGGTCGGCGAACGCGGCGCATGGCAGGCTTATGCGCAAGCCCACGAACTGGGTCCGATTCCCGACGGATGGGGCCGCTATCTGCTGCCTGAAGGTGAGGTCATCTTCTTCCTGGAGTGGGATCGCGGCACGCTCCAGCGGGCCCGATTGCGGATGAAGATCAGCCATTACCGCAACTACTTTCGCGGGCGACGCCGGGCGACGGCGACAAACGTGCTCTACGTGGTTCCCACGCAGGCACGGGAGGAACAGGTGCGCACCGAAGTCAGCCGAGCGCTGTTCGGGATAGGGAGCGAGTGCTGCCGGTTTTGGACGACCACCGTTGAACGCCTGCACCGGGATGGCCCCCTTGGCCGAATCTGGCGGGCGGCCGGGGTACCAGAACGACTCGTGCAATTTCAGGAGCTGCCCATGCAGCGGCCTTCGGGTCGGCCAGCGACGGCCTGCATCGGGAAACCCCATTGGTGGGAGCGTCGACCGGCTGGAGGCCAGGGAGCGTGAGCTCGCTTCGTGTGCTGCACGGCGGCCGAGGGTCGAACTTCGACCCCGAGTTATTGTGTCCGAGCAGTCTGCGGTGGGCCGCGGTCGCCTTCACGCTCCTACCGGGTCGCGCTCGCGAATCAGGGCTTTCACCGGAATGCCGGCCGAGGCTGATGCCGATCGACCCCGATCGACCACCCGGAGGTAAGGCCGCCTGAGCATCGCCTCCGACCGCCCCCCAGTTGGCATCGCACTTCTCCCAATCGTCGACATCGAGCCGTGTCCGATCCAGCCACGGGTCAATATCTCGATGGACCTGGTCGACAAGCTCGCTGCCTCGATCAAGGCGGGACGCCACCAGCCGCTGCTCGAGGTCGAGCCGGCGGCAGGAACGCCGGGCCGATACCAGATCGTCTGCGGCGAGCAACGCTGGCGGGCCGCGCGGGCGGCGGGAATCACCCAGGTCCTCGTCCGCCTTCATCCCCGACTGCGCTACCTCGAGCGCCTCGAGAAACAGTACGAGGAGAACCGGCTTCGCGCCGATCTCGATCCCGTGGAGGAGGCCCACTGCATTCTGCTGGACAAGACACTCCGCGACATCGCGGTGGCCGAGCGGCTCCTCCGGGATGCGATGGTTCCCTTCCAACCCTTAGACGAGAGGCACATCACGACTCGGGACGGCTTCCTGGAACACTTTGACGGTCTCAGACAACTGCTCATCGTCCAGAAGGTCCACGTGATGAAGACCGAAGGAGGCCTTGTCCCGAAACCGCTTGCCCGGTGGCGCGACACCGAGAGGGCGCTGCGGATTTCGGAGACGGCTCGCAAGGACAAGGTCGGCATCCTTCGCCTGGATCCCCGCCTTCAGGATGGGGTGCGCCACTTGCCGGCTGAGCACGCGATCCAGATCGCCCGGCTGAATGATCCGGGGCGACAGGAGGCCCTGGTTAACCGAGCTGGTCGCCTCACCCACACCCAAATCCACGCGGCGGTGGACCGCCTTCGACAGGATCGGCACCTGACGGTGGACGCAGCCCTCATGGTCGACCGCGGCACCGCCGAGCCGGCGGATGACCGGCTCGCCTTCGAGGTTCAGCTCGGGATCCTTGTCGACCTCAGCCGCCAACTCGCCCGCACGCTCGCCAATCTTCGACGGCGCCTGTCCCCGAGTCAATGTCCGGGAGTCATCAATGTCCTCGTTGACCTACGGCAGGCCATGAGCGCCTTCGAGGAGGAGTCCTGAAGTGGGTGCAGCCTGCGGACTGAATTGTGATCTCTGTCCGGCCGCTGCTCGGTGCGGAAAGACACCCAACTTCTGCCGAGTGGGACATCCTGATGGCCCAACCATCCGCGATCAGTGTGCGCTCTGCCTGAGCAATCCCCTTCTTCGCATGGATGTTCGCCAAGCCGTTACCGATCAACTGGGAGGTCTGGACCTCACGTGGCCGCGCCCGATCGTCCATCACCAGCCCCTGGACCTGCCTGTCCATCTCCCGGTGCTGATCCAGGCGTACGCCGATCCGGTTGATATTCCGTGGGTGGCACTTCAAGCAGGCCGGGTGTTTGGGGTTACGGGACGTCGGATCACACCCAAGCACCATCGCCGTCTTCGAGAGGTGTATCGGCTAGGCCCCGCAACCAAGATCGCGCTGGAGTGCTTTGTGGAAGACCGGGTGCTCGAGGGGCTCTGGTTGAATCGCCGCTCGGTCATCCAGGAACTCCGAGCGCTCGGTTTCGACCTGATCCTGTCGCCGAACTTCTCCGTCTGGTACGACCACTCGCGCTTTGAGCAGCTCCTTCAGCAACGCCGCTCATTCATCTTCTACCACGAGCTGATCGAGGCTGGGCTGCCGGCCATCCCTGACATCGGCTGGAGCCGGTTCGAGCCCGACGGCCAGCTGTGGGCCGACTGGGTCAACAGCCAGCCATCCCTGACGGCCGTCTCGCTCTTTTGCGATGGTCGCAAAGTTCATGCCAGTGAGCGGGCGCTGCGCGAGACGCTTGAAGACATCGCGCTCTTTCACCAGGCGGTGCGGCACGATGTCACCTTCGTGCTTGGCGGCGTCCATGCACCGGATCGGTTGGTCGCCTACCGACGCGCGGCTCCGGGCCGGCGCCTTGTGATCTGCAATGGCATGGCCTACGCGCTCGCCCAGCGACGACGTCTCCTGGGAACGGAACACACGACAGCCGTGGCTCGCTCGCCTCGTGAGTGCTTCCTGCTGAATTGCGCTCACAATGACCGCACCTACGGCGCAGTCCTGGACGCAGAAAGGCTTGCGGATGCCATCTAAGCGCGGGAGCAGGGCGTTGGTCGGCGGCGGCGCGGGACCGCTCTCCGTGTCGCTCCCCGGTCTGGACGAGATTGTGCAGCCCCAGCTCTCCTCGACTCCCTCCGACACTACGGAAACCATCAGCGGCAGGACGCCAGACGCGATGGATCTCCTCGCGCCCGCCTTCGACGCTGCCGAGCTGGCACGTGGACTGCGGCGAGGTCCGGAGGTCGACCGATTCAACGAGCTCTCGGCCCGCCAGGAGAGCCTCAGCCCGGAAGAATCGCACGAGCTGTACCGGTATCGCATCCGCCGGGTGCTGGCCCGCCTGCGGAAACTGGAGCGAATCGCTAGTAGCGGGGACGAGGAATCACTCCGGCAGGCGCTCGACGACTTCCGCCAACGCCGCCAGGAACTGCGCAGCTTCGAAGCCGCGAGGCGGGAGGCTGGATTGTCGGCAGGATACGCGGTTGAACCATCCGCCGAGGAGCACGCGATGACGCGCCTGCTTGCCATCGCGAGCCAACGACCGCACGGCTTGGTCGCCGGCGCAGAGGCACCGCCCAATCAACCATCAGGAAGCATGCGGATCCGCGAGATTCCCTTTGCGCCGTCCTCGGATGACGTGCCGGTGTGTGTCCTGGTCCCATCCTCGATCCCTTCCGAGGCTGTGGCGCACAACATCGAAGCCGTGGCGTCGCAGGGCGCCCAGATTCGGATTGTTCGAGACGCCCGTGAAGTTCCTGCGGGAGACTCCCCTGCGTTGATCCTCAACTGGGGATCCGTTCAGCCGCTGCCTCAAGAGGCCGTCGCGCTCAACCAGCCGGAGGCCGTCCGGGTGGCCTCCGACCAGGTGGAGTCGCTCGGGCGTTTGCGCGAGTTGGCGCCGCGGACCGTCGTTAATCCGGGAGACCTCGCGTTGCTTGGCTCGAGCCAGGTGGTCGGCAAGCGTCGGCAGGGGTCACGGGGCAGCGGGAAGGCGCTGCTCCCGGCCGATGGGCCGCAGGCCGAGCGCGCTGGCTACGACTGCTTCCAGGAGTTCATCCCCGATCGCCGCGAGTATCGAGTGTCGGTGCTCTCCGGCCGGATTGTCTCCGCCTACCTGAAGCGACCTCCGGAAGGTGCCATCCCCGACGATCTGCGGCCGGCTTGGAGCTTCGAACAGTCGCAGGTCATCCCGCGCTCTGTCGCGGCCGTGGCACGCGAAGGCGCTCGCCGCGTCGGCCTCGATTACGCCGGCGTGGACGTCATCGAGGACCTGCAGACCGGCCGGGTGTATTGCCTAGAGGCAAACGCTGCGCCAGGCATGTCGGCGGAAACGGTCAAGAGTGTTTATGCGCATATCCAGCAGACGCTGCGCGGACGGCTGGCTCGTGCCGGGTAGATGCCGAGCAAGGGTGGAAGCCGAGCGTTGCACGGCACGATTGCCGTCGCTGACGGTGCCGTCTCCGTCCAAGCATCCGGCCGGGGCGGTTCCAATCTCGCCGTCGCCCAGACCCCAGAGGTTCTTGAAGCGGCGGCGGTTGTCGCCTCCACCCCGATCGTTGAAGATGACCCGCCAGTCGACACGCCCGAGTGGGCCGAGCTCTACAGCCGAGCGGTTGCCAGATATCAGGAGCAGCGGGAGCGCACCGACCGAGAGCAGCAGCAGGCCCAGCGGCTCTGGGACGAATTCCTGCGGATCCAGGGACAGGAAGTGCCCGAAGGCGAGCGATCGCTGGTGGCCAATGAGGCCCTGCATCGAGAGCTCAAACGGCTGGCCATGACCGGACAAGCGGCCGGCTATGAGCGCGAGAACGTCATCGGCGATCCCAACCAGACCTTCGGTATCGAGATCGAGTTCGACGGTGCCGATCCCAATGCCGTGGCTCGGGCATTGCACGAAGCGGGGCTCTCGTCGAGCGCTCGCCAGGAGGCGTATCACTCGACTAGCCGGGTGCCGGGCAAGTGGACGCTGGAGCGCGACGCCACCGTTTCCGGCGAGGTGGTAAGCCCGGTCCTGCGGGACACGCCCGAGACGTGGGCCCAGCTGGAACAGGTCTGCCAGATTCTGCAGGCGCACGGAGCGAGAGCGACCGGCCGAACCGGTGGGCATGTCCACGTGGGGGTGGACTCCGCCGGCATGGACCACGACGTCAACAAATTCCGGCGCGTCGCGAAGGTGTGCCGCTGGGCGGAGGATCTGATGTACCGTCTGGCTGCCGCGACGGGTCAGCGGGGACGAAGCCACCGCGGCAGCACCAATGGCTACCGTTGGTGTGGCCCGATGGGCTCGGGCCAGTTCGAAGAGGTCCAGGGCCTAGGCGACCTTGCCAATCGAGTCGGCAGCAGCCATTCGGTTGGCTTGAACTTCGGCAACATCCTGGACCGGAATCGAACCATCGAGTATCGATATTTCGACTCGAGCCTCGATCCCGCTCGCCTGCAAGCCAACATCAAGCTGGCCTGCTGGGTGACCAAGCGCGCAGCTGAATTGTCGGACGCGGCCATCCCGCAAGAGCGACATGCCCTCGGGAGTCACCGCAGCCCACGCGATCCCGACGATGGCGATCGCTTGCTGCGCCGCTTTGCCGACCTGATCTTCGTCCGACCGCAGGACAAGTTGAAGCTCTATTGGGTCTACCAACGGTCAGCCTGGCAACGGACGGGCCGCGGGGCGGCGGCCTGACATGTACCGGCCTATCAATCCGCCCGACCGGCAAGAACTGCCCCATCGCATGCTCTTCCATCCGGTCGGAGACGGCCTGTTCCTCCGGAGTTGCGAGGCGGACAGCTTCCGCGGCCTGGTCGCAGCGCTTTTGGACGATCCGGGCTACGAGCAAGAAGTGGCGGAAGACCGGCTCATCACTCGCCTTCGCCTCGCGGACGATGTCAAGCTCCTTGCCGACGTCAGCGGGGAAGCGCTCTCTGTCGGCGACCGTGACGCCTCCACGATCAACATCGCCTCGGACGAGACTTTCATCCGATCGCTTGACCGGATTGGCTTTGTCTCGCTTCCCTCCTGGGCCGAGGCGCCGACGCAATGACGGAACAAACGCCTTCGAGCGAGGACGTGTCGGTAGCCAGGGACCTCGAGAAAATGGAACCCCTGCTCTTACGAATCACCGAGGTGGCGACGATGCTCGGGCTTGGTCGGACCAAGGTGTGCGCCCTGGTAAGAACCGGCGAGCTGCCCGTCGTTCGCATAGGTCGATCGGTTCGTGTCCCACGAGACGCGTTACAGGACTGGATCTGGCAGCACCTTGAAGGCGCAGATGAGAGCCTGTCGAGACTCTGCCGACATGAATCTCGCCGCATCGTGCACGAGTCCTGGGACACGCGTGACCCACGCCCTTGACAATGCGCGCGTCGACGGTACCATGTCGACACTTTTGGACTCGCACATATGGGAGCTGTTTCGATGATTAAGACACGTTCGCGAAAGACCACTCGGAAAAAGAAGGGCGCCAATGGCGACGGCACCCTCTATGAGCGCAAGGACGGTCGCTGGGAAATTGCCTACACGGTCGATGGTCGCCGCCATCGCTTCGTGAGCAAGTCGCGGCTTGAGGTTCACCGCCGCCTGATGGCCGGGCTCAAGGCCCGCGAAGACGGCCTCCACCTACAACCAACGCGTGAAACGGCTGGAGGTTTCCTGCGGACCTGGCTGCCTGGCATGCGCCCGCACCTCCGGTTCTCGACGTGGATCCGGTACGAGAAGTACCTCCGAGTCCATATCGTGCCGGCCATCGGCAGAATTCCGCTCGTCCGACTGGGTCCGCTTCATATTCGAACCATGCAGGAACGGATGCTCACTGGAGGCGCAAGCCCAACCTCCGTCCATCACGCCCAGGCCGTCCTGCATCGGGCACTTGAGGACGCGGTCCGCTGGGGTTTGGTGCCGCGGAACGTGGCCGGTCTAGTCCGCCCGCCAAAGATGGCCTGCCCGCAAATGCGGACTCTTTCGGGCGAAAACGTTGCCAGCCTCTTCGAGGCTGCTGTCGGCGAGCGTCTCGAAGCGCTATGGGTACTTGCCGCGACTACGGGCATGCGGCAAGGCGAGCTCCTCGCTCTCAGATGGCCAGAGCTCGACCTCGACCGTGCGGCCGCGAGGGTGACGGCAACGCTGACGCCAGGGCCCAACGGACCCACTATCACCGAGCCCAAGACCGCGCGCTCGCGCCGCCAGATCGCGCTCACCGACCAAGCCGTTGCGGCTCTTCGCCGACACCGAACGGCTCAGGCTGCGGAACGCCTGCAAGCCGGCCCGGCCTGGGTGGACACGACCCTCGTCTTCTGTGGTGAGCTCGGCCGGCCGCTGTCGGCAGAGTGGGTCGTGCGACGTGCTTTCCGCCCGCTCCTTAGGAAGGCTGGGTTGCCGGCAATCCGGTTCCATGATCTTCGGCACACGGCCGCAACGCTAATGCTCAGCCGCGGCATACACCCGAAGATCGTCGCCGAGATGCTGGGCCATGCCACGGTTGCTATCACCCTCGATGTGTACTCGCACGTCACACCAGACATGCAGCGCGAGGCCGCCCAGCTGATGACAGAGTTCCTGGGCTAAACCGTTCAAGTTCGGCTTCAGGGCCTTGAGCCGAACTCATCATTCAGCCGTCGTAGGCGATCACATCTGCATCCGAGTAAACCCCTCTCGGCAGCGTTAAGGAGAAAGGGTGGCTTGGAGAGAGGATACGAATGCCGACGCCTCTCCAGACTTGATCGCTTGGAAAAAGGCGTCATAACTGTTTGGCGATATGAAGTGAAGGTGATAGACAACCTGGTCCTGGGCAGCGTTGACCCGGTCAAAGTGTTCACGGGCATATCGAAACTTGGCCTTGTTCTCGTCAGATTGGTCGCATTTCCTTTAGCTCGACGATGAGCATATCCTTGCCACCCTTCCGTGTTGTAAAGTTGGCCGCCCGCCAGGCTATTGCAGGTGGAGTCGGAAGGCCGGTGGGCAGCCTCGCGGTCACCGCTTTGGGCGATGTAATTGAACTCGTCCTCAAGAACCAGGACGAGCAACTCGCCCTACTTCGTGACTTGAATCGTGATCTACGAACGGGTCGATGGGAAACGGCTAAAATGCAACTAGAAGAGGCCGTCCGACCCGGGCATTCTGACGCTCAGCGGATTGAGTACCTTCAGCTAGCCCGTAACCGGCTTTGGGACTAAGTTCCTCCCAACGTCGCGAACGTCGTTGCCGAATTTCTTTGCCTTCTTACTTCTTCTTGCCGCCGCTTTTCTGACCGCCTCCCGGCTTCCTCTGGGCGAGGTCGCTTCCGGCAACCTCTTTCTCTGCCGTGCTCTTCTTGTTTGCTAGTTCTTTTCCGGCTTTGCTGGCAGCGTCCTTACCCGTCGCCATTGCAGATTCCCCTCCTATCCCAGCCTGATGCACGCATCGCAGCGCGGACGTCCCGCAGTTCCTGACTCTCGGTGCTGAGGCTTAATCCTGCGACCATCCGGACAGTCGTCGTGGTTGTGATAGACGTTCCGCTCCCTAGGCGGATATTCCGGCGAGTTTGTGTGATACGGTGCGACATTTGCCATGGCAGCCTCCCCATTACAAGTCGGGACGATCGCACGCCCCGTTAGCGCCAGCGTAGCACCTTAATTATCCGCCACAATCAGGTGTCAGAGCTTATCGCGCGTGGCGAGCCGCCAACGGAGGAAGGCGGAGTTAGCGCGAAGGGACGCGGGTGCCGAGGTAGGGCTGCTGATCTCGTATTCGGACGCCGCCTTGATATCGAACGTCCCGTCGCTACCCACGGTGGTCCCTGCGGGGGCGGCACCAATTTCCGGCTCGAGCGTATATATAGTTTGGACGTCGCCATGAGGCCGGCACTTGGAGGGAGTCCGACCGGCTAAGCCGAGCGGCGACTTCGACGAACGGCTGGCCAATCTGGGGATCACGGGAGAGCGAACGCCGCGACGGGGGCCGAAGGCGAACGCGATCGGCGAGCGGATCTTGCGGACGATTCGAACTGAATGTCTTGACCACATCGTCGTGATCAATGAGCGCCATCTAAGGTGGAGGCCGCCGAGCACTGAGCGCGCGACGACTCGGCCGGTCGGCTGCAAGGGGTCTGGGTAATGGGACTCCGCAGCCCGAGGCTGACGGTGTGGTCGCTCGTGGTTGTAGTAGTCGGCAAATTCGGCAAGCACCGCCTGGGACGGTGAAACAAATGACTGGCCCTGGTTGCTAGGGCTCCGCATTGCCGGACCAAGTATCGTCCCCACTATGACAGCATCTCGTCGGCTCAGCATCTCGGTGGCACCCGCGGAAGCGCTGACCGTAACCCGCCGGGTCTCGCAAACACGAAGCTCATCTATGTCGTGGTACTCGACCGGGCTCTGCAGTATCGCCATGGGGCGGGTCGACTAAGACAAGGCCTCTAAGAAAGCCGTGCAAAAAACAGATCGACCGGCACCTATCGCAGGCCGGTGGTAAAAACAGTCTGAGGATGGATGCCCTCGACTCTAGCGGCTCTTACCCCGCAAGAAAGTCCTTCTGCGAAACGGCGCTAATTTTGCCCGCGAGCGCTGGCCCCGCTTCCTTCAAACGCTCGAAGAATTGCGGATAGAGGCTCGTGGCTTGGTTCTCCGCATCGCCTTGACAAGTAGCGTCTAGTCGGAGGCGAAGTTCCCATAACGTCGGATCAGCGCTTCCCACCTTGGGTTCTAGAGCCCCCCATCCACGCAAGGGTGAAAGCCTCGCGTAGACGGCCTCGCGGTTAGCCGGAGGGCTAACGAATTTCACCGGCACGGTCGCAAGGTATTCGGTCGGCTTCAGTGTGGGCTTGCCAACCACCCAGTTTTTCGGTAATTGCAGTACGGTTATGTTGCTGGTGATGAACTCCCAATGGCTAAGGCCCTCCGTCATCTCTTGGGCGGCAACATCCTCTTCATAGACTGCGTCGATGGGCGACTTAAGCGCCAGTCGGGCATCCTGAACGACGTGATAAGTCTTGACGCCATCCGCCTCCGCCGGCGTTAGCTTCTTGACGACCGTCGATGCAATCTCTGGCTGGCCGCAGACTCGGCAGAGCGCTGGACTCCAATGAGTCGATTCATCCTCGCCATACGTGAACCATTGGTGACCGTCCTTGCAGCCGCTGACGTGGATGGCCGCTACTACTTTGCCTTGTGGAACCTCTGGAGCCATGCGGACAGGATAGTCATTGTGCAACCAACCGTGGATGACCACTAATCTTTGAAGCGCGGTTGAGGAAACGCCGGGGCACGCCTACCTTGGGGCTGAGGCCAGGCCACGGATCGAGATCGACCGCATACTCGCCGAGGCAGGTGGGTCTCAGGACGAGGGTCCACTTTTGACAGCAGTAGCGGCGCCAGGTTCCTTAGAGCTCTCCTCCTCGGCCTCGTACGGCGTTCAAGTTGAGCGATGCCCTCGGTCGCGGGGAAAGCCTTCGGGAAGCTGAAAGTGCGGTCTTTGGTGAGCTTTCCAGATCCGAGGGAGTAATACAGACCAACACTTCAGACAACCGTCTGCCTGCCGCCGTTCGGGGCGAGATGGGGAGGACGACGTGAAAATGGCCCTCGGACGATGCACGCTTCCCAACTTTGTCGTGCCCGAGCCGCCTAGGCCAATGACTTGACCGACCCGACCTGGCCAGGGTGGAAAGACTCCTACGTCACGTCCAAAGAGCCCGGACCGCAGACCTCTATCTCTTCTCGACCTTGTCGTTCTCGTTGTTTCTTTGCGACCAGTGAGCAAGCTTCGGATCGTCAGAATCTGGCTTCTTTTGCGACTCGTCGATCTGTTTCGGCTCGGCCAGCTCATCTTCCTTAGCCACTGAGGCCTCCCGTTTTTGAAGGTTCGTCGCCCTGCTGTAGATGGCGCTCCATTTCCGGGTCATCGATGTCGGCCGGTTTCAGAGCCGGGTCAATTTTTTCAGGCTCCACAAGCGGCTCGTCCTTCTTTCTACCCATCTTTATCGAACTCCATGTGCAAGAACTTGGCCCATTGGGTCAGCGAGGTACACGAGAACAATCAGCATGAGATCGACCGTGAAAATAGCGACCGCTATCTTGAGCCAGAACTCTCGTCTACGGATCATAGGGGTGTTCGTCTTAAACGACCGGACAATGTTAGCTAGCAGGGTGCGTTTCGCGTAGACGGGATCGGCAAACAAGTAGCGCGCGCGGAACATTTCGGGATCGGGATCGAACCGGACATCTCTCGGAAACGATGCCATAAGCGCCGAGACTAGGGTGACTAGGAATAGGAGGCCAATTAAGACCAGCACTCCCGGCCCTGGGCGCGCGGCGGGCTTGCCAGCGATGCCTTGGATTCCGACGATTCCAGTAACGAGGCTAGTGAACCCTAACAAGATTCCTGACCGGTTGTTTATAGAGTCAATTTCCGATAACTGGGCCTCAAGCTGCCGCTTCGCGTCGGTGAGTAGCAGCTCTAGCGTTTCGGGGCGGGGCTCTCTCGACTGACTAACCGACGCACGACGCCGACGAAAAACTGCGTAGCTGATACCCGTTAAGGCAATCGCCCGGATCAGCCGTTTGCTCATGCCTGTCGAACCTGAGGCAAAGGACATCGCCCCTTATCGGGACCTATTGGCACTCCGGTAGGTTCAGCAAGTTGTCTGGCGCGTAATCGTCATCTGTGGTCTTGAGATACTCCCGACTGTTGCGAGTCGCCACAACGAGATAGACCTTTCGCCCGCCTCGATTCACGTAGTAGTGATTTCCGTTGATCCGAATGTCGTAGATGACTTGATCCTCGGCTTTGTACCATCCTGGCCCGCCCAAGGCCTGAATTCGCTCGTGCGGGTCGTAGTGCGCTGGTTTCTTACGAATACATGTGACTTGATGCTCCACTGCCATTGCGTCTTCTCCTTCTCTAAGGTTTCACGCTCACAGGATAACAGTGGGTTTTGACAGCTGCGTGTCGAAGTTATTGGCCGAGTTCCCCTGATCGGGAGAACCCTGGGTAAGCGCGGGTAAGAAGGAGAACTGGGAGCAGGAGGGTCCCGTCCGCCGACGGTCGCCATAGTTGGCCGCGTTGCCCTTCACCGTTGCCGTCAAAGAGGCAGCCACGATTAGTCCCCTGTGAGCCTGCGCCCGCGTAAACCGCTGTCCGCGTCGATTTGCGGCGCGTTTTTTCTCTACGTGAGACACCTGCCGCTCGGTAGAAGCTCAGAACGAGGCTGAAGCTGACGCCCTACTTGGTTGAGGCGAGTCTAGAATCGGACCGTAATAAGCAGAATGAGCGCACAGATCCGTCGACTTGCTGGGATCGCTGCACGTTGGCTTCCTAAATGGGCGGCCGCAGCTCAGGTGACGTTCGACAAGGAATCGCCTCGGCTCGACCAATTAACCGAGATCGCGAGTCTGTGGACGGCTTGTACCAGTTATTTGGTTGGCCAGGGTCTGTCGGGTACCGAACCCGAGCCAGCATTGGAGTGCCAGATTATCGCGTTTGAGAGTCTCATGTTGGGTATCCATTGTTGCTACCAATCAGCCACGATTGTGCTGAGAAGGCAACTGGAACTTGCCGCGATGTCAGCGTGGTTTGCCCGTGATCCCACCGCCGCTCGGCACTATATGTCTGGTACGAGGACTGCGCCCTTCCGTAAGCTGCTGTCTCGGGTGTGCGACTCTGCCAATGCTCTCGAGCTTGGTCGTATTCCGGGGCACGATCTGGGTCAGTACGTGAGCTTTCGGGATATCTATGGCTTATGGCAACAGCCACTGTCGGGCACCGTTCATGCTGTCTTCGGGACATGGAGTCTGTTGGACTGGGACTTCTCACCTGGTCCAACGTTCAGCGCCAACGCGTTCGGCCAGTGGGCGGATCTCTTTGAGGTCTGCCAGCGCACCAGCCTAGTCTGGACGCTGATTTCCCACCCCGGCATGATTGCAGCGTTGGATCGCTTGGGTGCGCCGGAGTGGCAGACTCTCTTCGGGAAGGATGACTTAAATGCGCTCGCGGCTGTTGCCGATCTCGCAGGCGCCTGAGTTAAGCGTCACGTGACTCCAGCCAGGGCCAGCGAGCAGACCTCAGCCAAATCGCCCCTTGGTAGACCGCTGAACGAGGACACACTCATGGACTGGGCTCCGGTTGACGGCGCGCTGCTTCCAATGAAGCCACAGTCGCTGACCTCGCTGCTCGCCAGCGCCGCCGACAGCCCAGGCGGAGGCCACCGCCTTCCTTCCTTGGCGCTGCTGTGGGCACGCGCTGTCTGGACGCAAGCTCACCCTGGTCGGACAGCGCGCCCGGCTGATCTGCCGCGACTGCTCAGCGCCGTGCGGCGGAGTGCGCCGGCAATCGTGCACCTCGAGGACTTCTGGCCCTGCGATCCCCGATATCTTGTGAGGTTTCCGTTGGGCACACGACGGCTGGCAATTCACCCGGGCCCCTACACCAACCCCGTCCGCGATCTACGAGTTCTGTGGTTCACAGCCCTGGCCATTGACCCCTTCCTGGAAGAGCGCTTGGGGTTCGGTCTCAAAGACCTCATGGACGCTGCGCTGACCTATATGAATGCTACGGCCGCCTGGCGACGCGAGAGCTGGCCGGAGGATTCGAAGGCGCTTCCAATGTATGGCTCGCAGCCACGAGTCGAGACGCTTCAGAGCCGCGCACGGCGGATCTGCCGCACGCCGGTGGTGATTGGCCCCACCGAAATTAGCGATGCACCAGTTCCGGATTTCAGCCTGTGCTTGAACCCGGTCGCGGCGGCGGGGGCATGGGCGTGGGCAACCCGGCCGGCGCCCGAACCGGAGCTTGACCTCGAGCGCCGCCGGCTCGACCTGGGGCCGGGCCTTGTCTTCGTGGGCCCGACCGGGACGTATCCATTGCCCGCGTCGCTTCTGCTGGAGGGACTCCTGGCCTGCTCGGCCGAGCTCATCCAACTCGCATCTAGAGATCGATCCTCGCAGCGGCGGCTGCAGACGCTCACCGAAGAGCGCTGGACCAACTTCATCGGACAAGGCAAAGGTGACCAAGCGGGCGATGCTGCCGTCCTGGGACTTAGTCCCAAGCGGGCACTAATGCTCGGAGTGGTCAGCGGTCTCGAACCATCGGCGCTAGAGTCCGCGGGCCGGAAGGCTCTGCAGATCCTGCGAAGGCGCTCCGGGATGGTGTTGAAGAAGGTTGGAGTGAGGTCAAGCAAGCCGGCTTTGACTACCCAGGCACTGATCTATGGCGGACCGTTTCGAGCGCCTCTTAGCAGGCGACCAGGCACGCCCTGGATACACATCGAGGACCTGATCGAATTCGGCATCGAGACCAACCACCTGCCCCACGACCAGCGCGGACGCTCCCTGCTGTGGAGCTTTCTGGAGGACCTCGCAGCAATGCCCGGTGTCTCCGAGCTATTGGCTGATGATCTCGACGACGTCTGGCGGCTGTGGCTATCCGAGGGGACTTTCAATTCCACAGGGGTGAGGCGAGTCGCGGTAATGCCCGACCCGGTCCCAGACCAGCGTGCCTGGGCCCGCTGGGCCATGTGGGAGCCGATCGAGCAAGTTCTGAGCGCCGCAAGGCTGCCCCCAACATGGGAGTGGCCAATCGTTTCCCCGGACGACAACCCCGGTGAGGCGACCCTTGCCTCAGGAAAGCTGATCTGCAAGATCCTTCCCGATCCTCCTCTCCTCATAACGACTCAGTTTGACCCCTCTTTGGCAGCGATCCATCAAGACCCCGTGGTGGGCGCGGCGGTGGCCGAAGGAATTCGCCGCACGATTGCAGGTAGCCCCGAGGTCGCCCAGGCGTTTCGTGCGTTTACAGGTGCGTGTCGCCTGGACATTTCGGCGTCTTCCACTGTGCCGGAAGCAGCGGAGGTCACCGGAGGCAATGGCGCGGCTGTATTCGGTCTGGCAACGTCTACAGATCCCCTTCTGACAATAGGAGTCCTCTTGTTGCCCGACTGGTTCGATCTTCTGCTCCGGCACCCTGGCCAGGCTCACAGTGCCCTTGGCTCAGCCTTCGCGCGTGGCCTAGCCGCCATCACGCGGTTCGACAGCGAAGCCCAGGCAGCACTCGAGCGCGCCTGGCGCGCAATGCCTCCGATCATGCGTCTCCACCTGCGACCAGACTCGCTTCCCACTCCTGAGCGGGGGCGCGATCGCTTGCCGCGGAACATTGCGACGAGGGGTAAGGCCAGACGTCATTTGGCGTTGAAGGTCATTGCCAGCGACGTAAAGCCAGGCTTGTACACCGGGCGTCGGGCAGCACATCTGGCAAACGACCGATTGGCACCCCTCTATCGGGAGGCTCTCTTCGATGTCATTCGCCCTTGGTCCGGAGAGGCGATTGACGCCGTCTCAGTCAGCCTTAACGACGCCCATGCCGAGCGGTATCGGCAAGAGGTCGAGCTGTCGCTAGCGTTGGCCCAGCCGTGGGGTCAGTGGTGGCGCGAGGCTGCCCTAGAGGAACGGGAGCCGTCACGGCGAACTCGGCCGCTTGAGATCCTGCTGGAAGCTCTACTACTCCGCCCACGCCACGGTCGGACGCTAGCGGACAACTTCGATATCGCGTTCGCTGCGGAGGTGGCCGCGGAAGCGCTAGAGATTGGACTCGCCGGTGCCGCTACCCATTCCAGCCTTCACGGTTTGCAGATCAGAGTCGATTCTCGCGGTGGGGTCTACACGCGGTCAGCGGCTCCTTCGGCTTCCGATCGAGACCCAAGGAGTACCTTCCATATCGACGTCCGCTCCTACCTTCAGGCGGCTCGATCGGATCAGACGCGACTGCGCGGAGTTGCATCAGGCGATGAGGACGAGGTACCGGACGATCTTGCCTGGGGCTTTTCTGATCAGGAGTTCGTCAGCGTTTCTGAAGCCACCACCTTGGGATCCCTGCGGCGTGTCGAGGACGTTCTCCGGCAGGAAACGGGTACCAGCATCAGCGCTGTGGTGGCGGTTCTGGGGGCGGCCGCCACCTGGACTTCGGGGAGTGATGCCATATCCCGTGTAAAAACGCGCGAACTGGTGGCTGCGACCGCTGAATGGTCGAAGCTTCCCGTTCGTGAAATCTGGACGGCACTGCTCAGGCTGACGCTGGACTCTGGTCAATTGCGTACGGAGCCCTTTGCTTATTGGGAGCAAGAGCGCCGACGATTTCGCCTCGCGACTAGGCCTCTGGTCCGCCATCGAGGAGAGCGGATCGTGATGCCGCGGCTCATCCAGGCCACGCAGCGCGTGTATGCCAACTACCTGGAGGACGGGCGCCTTCCCTGGCATCAGGCGGAGTTGCCCAAGGCAGTAGATACTGCGCTGCAGCACTATCGCCAGGTTGGCAATGACAATCTGGCACGTGAAGCGGCCGAAGCTCCGCGTGCGCTCGGCTTGCCCTATCAGCTACATCTTAAAAAGCATGTGGCCGAAAAGAGCGAATTGCCGATACCTGGCGAGATCGATCTCCTGGTGGCTGATCCCGGCCAGCACCGGATATGGGTATGCGAGGTTAAGGATCCAGCGGTGGCGGTCTCGCCCAGCCGGCTCGCGGAACATGTCAAGAAGTTCCTGGAGCCGGCGAAAGGCTTCATTTACAAGCTCCTACGGAAGCAGCAGGCTGTGCTGGCTGCCCGGGCTGCGACCATCCGTCTCCTCCACTGGCCGGACGATGGTCAAACCTGGCAAGTGTTCGCCGTTATGGTGACGAGAGTGGTCGAACCCGCCGCCTTCGCAATCGACCCTCAGGTGACATTTGTCACAGCGACTGACTTAAAGGCGCTTTTGGAAGCAATGGACGCTCCAATGCTGGGTTACTGGTCAACCTCGATGTCAGCGGAACGGAGGCCGATGTAGACGTTGAGAAGTTATCAGCGGCGCAAGACATAAGCTGTTGCGGCTGGGAAGGTGCTCACGGCCGACCCAAGGTGACTCGGGGAACGTTAGGAAGTCCTGATAGGCTCCCCGCGACGCGGACACCTCTGCTAGATTCATTCGGTTATGACGACAAGCCAGACGATCGCTCCCGTCTTCAAGAATCCATTCAAGCAGCAGGAATGGTCTGTCGCGCAGGCGGCTTCCGAGGCGTTCCCACGCCACCTCCTTCGCTTTGACCGGGCGCCAGACGACGGCACTCCGGCTCCTTCTAGGGTGCCGGACTTTGTCCTTGTTGACGAGAAAAACAACGACCCATGGAATTTCGAAATCAAGCGTCTCGTTCCCCAGCACGTGCGTAGATGTCACGAATACGCACGGCGGCGCTTTGCCATCCTCGACGGCAAACTTCCTGGCATCTACACCTGCGAAATACAGTTGGATGCAGCTAACGCCAATGCGTTTATTCCTGCGGCCGACTTAGATCACATCATCAGGTTCCTGTACGAGCTCGTAAGCACGAATGCGGTACCCGATTACAGCGAGCCTGTTCGCGGCTACCGCCTAACGCGGGTCGACCAGCCTGGGTCTCGGGTGGAGCCATGGCTCTGGGACTACGAGCTCGAACCACGGAGCGTCCGTGAATCAGCCGTTATCCAGTTGCTCCTAAGCGAATTTGACCGCCACCTCGAGAGTGCTCGGGAGAAATTCGACAACCTTCCCGCCGCTCGAAATGTCCTTGTGTTCGAGACGCGGGGAACGCTCCTCGACCGGGATATCCACATGCTCGGTCCCTTTGCCGATGGCCCGGATCTCCTAGCCCGCTTCTATACGCTGGCAGCCGCATCGGGCGATTGGACCAAGCGCGACACGATCATCATCGACCCGCACGTTAGCGTCTGGCGGGTTGATTCAACCCAACCAACAGGAACGGCCCGGACCATCATGACCGGAACGACTTATTCCGCTGACTTGCCCTATACGCCTCTCGGCTCACTCGTCCGGCTTTGGCCGGGCGGTTGTCCATACTTTGTTGGCATCCGGCGGCATGGGCGCGAGCTGATCCCGCTATCTGACTGCGGTTGCAGCTAATAGCGCGCAACTAGGGCCGCCCTAGGCCACGATGCTATCTCTCGGCGGATGCTCGATCGACGGGTTCGGCTAACGCGCTAATACCTGTGGGAGGGCAAAAGTCGCACCGAGATCATGCCGCTCTGGAGTAGACGTGGTTGAGACCGCCGAGCACTGGCCTTGAGACGATAGCTCCCCGCGTTTGGGCGGTGACGTTCGGACGGCTCGGCGGCGATAGGAAAAGAGTGCGGTGGGGCCGATCGCGGTTATAGTAAGCAGTAAAATCCGTCAGCACTCTGACGAGATGTCCCTCATTGAGAACAATGATGTGGTCCAAGCACTCTCGCCGAAGGGTCCCCACCAGTCTCTCTGCGATCGCATTGGCCTTCGGCGCCCGATACGGAGTCCGGATTCCGATCACGCCCAAAGCCGCAAGTCTGGCGTCGAAGTCCTTCCCGTAGACGTTGTCTCGGTCGTGGATCAGGTGTACGGGCTTGCGATTCCACGGCGTTGCATCGATCAGTTGCTGCCAGACCCATGCCGCACTGGGACTGGCCGTCACCATGAGGTGGACGAGCTCGCGTCGGACGTGGCTCACAAAGACCAGGACATACAGCGTTCGGAAGCTGATCGTCTGCGCCACCAGGAGGTCGGCGGCCCAGATGCCCTTCGCCTGACTTGCCAGGAAGGTCCGCCAGGTCTGGCTCGGAGGGCGAGTTGAGGCGGTGGTCCGGTACCGGCGGGTGGAGCGAGCACTGACGATGATGCCCAGCTTGAGGAGCTCCCCCCGCGGATCCGCTGAGTCCCCCAGGTCGGATTCTCGAAAGCCATCCGCCCGATGAGGGCTCTTACGTCAGGCTTGAGTCGCGGTCGCCCGAACCGGGCGCGCGACCTCCATGTCCAGTACAGGCGCCAACCTCTTCGCTGCCACCTGATCACCGTCGCGGGTCTCACGACGACCAGGTGCCGCTGCCACGAGCCAGGACAGAACCGGCCGAGGAAGCTCAAGAGGAGGTTAAGGAATTCAATCATCGCGGCAGGCTAACAGAGCTAATCGGCAACCTCTTCTAATCGCTAGGCGAGCATCCCTGCCAGCCGGCTGACCTGCCATTCATTCACTTTTGCCCTCCCACAGTCGCAAGAACCGCTGGCACGTGGACCCCTCAGGGCCCGCAGCTTGTCAGAACGTGAGGTAATGCGGAATCACGGCGAAGCTTGCGCTCGCAGCTGAACCCAGCGCGCCAACACGCCGGCGAGGCAGCTGACAATCCCGAGGGCCAGCGCCTGAAGCGCCTCGATCCCCTCCTCGTCGTGGACTGCATCACTGAGTGGCTGATAGGTGGTGTAGAGGAGAGATACTTGCAGGGTCAGGAGCCGCGTCGTGGGATCACCAGGCTGCAGTTGTAGAACAGCGAGGTAGCTCCGCTCCCTGTCTTTCTTGGGTCCGGGGGCGATCGCTTCAGCGATCTCGTCGAGGGCGGCGCGCAATGATGTGGCGCCTTGGCGTGCCGCATCTCTACCTCCGATCCAAATTCGATCCCACCCTCCCTCCAGTGGCTCGAGCGCCCTCGGCGCAACTGACTTGACCATGTCCCGAAGGCTTGCACCGGTCCCGGGGACCGTCATGGCCAGCAGGTCGGGAGGGTTCCGGGTAACTCCAAATAGCGCCGCGGACACTTCGCTCGAGTCGACTCCATCAGCCCGTCGCGACATCGCCGCCACGCTGGCTCGACTCGCCACGTGCGCTTGGCCGACAAGCCATTCGGCCCGCAATTCCGGAATTCTCACTAGCGCCTCCGGATGCTCGGGTAGCCAGGCCCTCCATGCGAACATCTCGCGCGTGAACGGTTTGGCCAGGAGCCGATTGTTCGATTCGATTGCGGCCGCGAAGGCCGTACCTAACTGAAGCTCCATGGCAGCACCCAGTGCGCCGAGCCCAATGTTTCGATCGGCGACGAGCTTCGCGATTAGGCCTGTTTGCATTTTGATCAAAGGCTGGTCCAGCGTGCGGAGGATTTCACCCATGCCTGCAAATGCACCCGCGATCTGCGCCGGCGGGAGGGCAACGAAGGCGTCACGGTAAGCAATCAGCGGAGCCTTTATCATCTCGCTCCAGGTCTCCGAGAACCGTGCCATGGTCTGAGCGATGCCGCCCGCCTGGATGAGAAGGGGCGCTCGCGTCAGGTCCGCGATCATCGCTGCTTGTCGATCGAGCCCGTCCATGAATCGCATCGATTGCAGAATAGGTGAAAGGTTGAGACTCGAGATCACGTCGGCGGCCTTCCTGAACTCGACCATCGTTGTCGCCAGGGTGACCACTTCCGCTGATCGGTGTGCCCCCGGGTCAGCCACCACCGGGTGGAGAGTCTCCGCCAATGCCTGCAGATCACGATCTTCTGCCAACCACCGGGCCGGCGAGAACCCGGACAGCGCAGGTTGTGGTTGTGTGAACCATTCTCGGAGCCCAGGCGCCGGCATCTTCCCGATATGCACTAGCGCTACCGCGCGCTCGAGGCGCTTGCGCGCCGACGCACGCGGCTTGGAACCTTTCAGCCATCGGACGGCAGAGGATCGGTTGACTCCGGTGACGCGGGCTAGCAATGATGGGCTGAATCCAGCGGCTACGAGCTGATCAACGTCGCTCGTCTCTGTTGCGTTCACCAGGGTAAGCCTACCTCATAACGCAACGTTTTCGCCGAGATCAGCTGTAGGACGGCAAAGTGCGTCCCGGCCCTGGGCGGGAGTTGTGGTTTCAGGTCAGAGTTTCCGCGCCCACAAACGTACCTTAGTAACGTTTTGTTCGAGGCACCATCTGTTACGGAATAACGGGGAGCAGCGTCAGCTTATGCGGGGTGACGGACGGTTAGGACGTATCGAACAATAAGCAAACCCCGGAGCAAGTTGTAAAGAGCAAGCAAATAGGCACTGGCAAGCAGCGGCTCGGTCGTCGGAACCGCGAAGTACGCGTTGAGGAGCGTCACCCCAACTCCCAGGCAAATTGACGCAGCGCCCGTGAGAGTCGTCAGCCGTGGTTGACCACCACTGACCTGCACGTCGCGCACGGTTGGGATCAGAGCTGACGTGGCGAGCGCCAAGGCATTGAGGGCGAGGCGTCCCTGCCCATTTAAGACGAAGGTTAGGGCTCCCAAATAAACGACGGCCGCGAAACCGACTAGAAGTGTTCTCGTTGGTTTCATTGCTCAGGACGTCGAAGACGTATCCAGACTGCGAGTGTGACCACCGCAATGAAAAACGCCCCGACAGCTCCGATGAAGCCGAGCCCGCCGAACACGATGTTCTCTGTGCCCCCGTGCGCAAATAGACTAAGCCCCATCAGGAGGAGGAGGACACTAGCGCCGAAGGCACCAATCGCAAATAGCAGAAGGTTGACGGGCGGCTTGCCCAATGACGCGACAGAGCGATCTCTATGGCTCACTTTGAGGAGCCCCGGAGATTACTTCCAGCGGCTTTTGGGATGGGTGGGCCTCCCGCGACGGCGACAAGCCCACCGTTATCGGCCCTAGTAGCCACTCAGAATATTATAGCCGTAGTATCCAGTTACAGCCCCTGCAACGCAACCTGTGACGATGCCAACTACAGGCACCGCTACGGCAAGCCATGGCGCGGCAAAGAAGGCAGCCGCAGCGATTCCGACGTAGTCCAATGCGCTGCCGAATACTTCGAACGTGGCCGTCGCCCCGATATAGCAGTCCAATGCAGCACTGAATAGATCCGTCCAATCGAAGGCTCCAGAGGAATCAACCCTGTTGACAGGGTTATCGCTTGCGTAAAGGTACATATTTCGGCCAGCCACTGAATCCTCCTGTGTCCAGCGGGCAATGGAGGGGTCGTAGTACCGCATTCCGAACTTATAGAAACCGGTCTGCGTGTCTAGGTAGCCGCTGGCGAATAGCCAAGGGTTGGCCACGGAGCCGGTGCTGCTGGCCAGCTTGCCATAGGGCTGGTAGGAATAGGTATTCACCAGGTTGCCCGACCCATCGGTCAAGCCGACGACCGAGCCCAGGCCATCGAAGAGGTAGTAGTACGGGGTGTAGCTGCCACCGTTGGGAAGCCGCTCCTCGGTGAGCTGCCCCTTGTTGTCCCGCGTGTACGCTGTGTTGCCGTTGGTGCCTGCGCTGGCTCCGCCACAGCCCAGAACGTTGTAGGTGAAGTTTGTGCTCCCAGCGGTCACCCGCTCCGTTTGGGTGGCACCGGTGTAGGACATTGAGAGGCTGCCTATCGCGGTCGTCTGGTTCTTCGGGTTGTACGACAGGTTAAGGCCGGCACTGTTGCCCGTCTCGTTGCCGTTCGCATCGAAGTTGTAAGTTGTGCTGCCGGACGCGGTCAGCTCGTTGGCGGCGTTGAAGGTCTGGCTCACGCCGTTGTCATTGGTCAGGTTACCGTTGGCGTCGTAGCCGTAGGTGTACGCGGTTGAGCCGCTGGCGCTGGTCAGCCGGTTGAGGACGTCGTAGTTATAGCTCGTCTTGCTGTTGTTGACGTCGGTTACGCTCCAGCGCAGGTCCGAGTCCTTCCCGGTCACCGGGCTGACGTAGCTGTAGGTGAAACTGTTAAGCGTGCTGGTGCCCTTGGTCGCCTTGATCTGGGTCAGCCGCTCGGAAGAGTCGTAGGTCATCGAATCGCTGACCGTGTTCGGATAGGCCGTGCTCGTCCGCCGGTAGCCGCCGTTGTAACCAAAGGTGGTGCTGCTGCCATTCGGCTCCAGCAGGCTGATCACCTCGTTGACGGCATCGTAGCCGTAGGTGATCGTCCCGCCCGGGTCCTGCAACGAGGTCAGGTTTCCGACGCCGTCGTAGCCGTAGATCATCGTCGTCGCCCCAGGAAGAACCTTCTTCGTTTGCCGGTTCATGGTGTCGTAGGTGAAGGTCGTGATCCCGGTGTTGTCCTGCAACTGGATCGTATTGCCATCGTTGTCATAGGTGTAGACGATCGTCGAGTTGTCGGAATAGGTCAGCTGGGTCAGCCGGTCGAGCGCATCGTAAGCGTAGGTCGTCTTCTGGTTCCTGCCGTCGGTCCGGGTTAGCATCCGGCTGAGACTGTCGTAGGTCATGTTCACCGCGCCCAGAGGCGCCGGATAGGTGATCTTGGTCAGGTTGCCGAGACTGTCGTAGGTGTAGGACGTGACATTGAGGTTCGCGTCCTTGTTGCTCGCCACCGTCCCGTTGGGGTTGTAGGTGGCGGTCCAGGTGGCGCCATTGCTGTTGTTCTTGACGCTGGTCAGGTTGCTGCTACTGCTGTAGCCATAGGAGTAGGCGTTGCCCTGCGCGTCGGTGTACGTGTCCGGATAGAACTGCGGGTCGCCTGATACCTTCTGGTAACCCCAGGTCTGGTTGGCGCCGGTCGGCTCCGCCGCGTTAGTCAGGTTGTTCGTGCTCGGGTCGTAAGTGAAGCTCGTCGGGCTGTTGGGATTGGCGGCGTCCGCATACGTTTGGACGTTGTTGTCGGAGGTGTAGCCGTCTGATGCCTTCTGGCCCTTGGCGTCGATCACCTGGATGGCGCGGCCCGCGTTGTCCAGGCAGTCGGTCGTCTGATGGCCATTGGCATCAGTGATCACCG
>Ga0207416_1000709_pt1 | contig 52647 bp, 42 predicted proteins | sample PaiPotPPM11metaG_FD_184107 | JGI IMG/M metagenome (GOLD analysis project Ga0207416, IMG submission 184107) | Iron sulfur acid spring bacterial and archeal communities from Banff, Canada, to study Microbial Dark Matter (Phase II) - Paint Pots PPM... ... | reverse complement strand
CCGAGCACTCGCGGAAGTCTATGCCTGTGACGACTCGAAGGAGAAGTTTGTGAACGACTTCGTGGCGGCGTGGGGCAAGGTGATGAATCTTGATCGCTACGACCTGAGCCCGGCGGAAAAGAGAGTTTAATCGCCTATTGGAAGTCGAAGACTCCGGCAAGAATGCAGAAGACGAAGTGGCACACGCTGACAACAAACCCTCGACGAATCCTGCTCCGCTATTACCGGGTCTGGGTGCGACGTGAGATCGCCTGAGTGATTGTTCAATGAAAGGAGGTGTGCGCGGCCCCTCGATGACGAGTCGAAGGGAATCTGGTTCGAATGTCTTCGCAGCCTCGGCATCAGGCCGCGAAAGCTCTATACGACGAGGCACACATTCATCCCGTGGCCGCTTTCGGAGGGAGCCAACCTGAAAGGTCTTGCCTGGTACTGCGGCACCTCGGTGAAGATGGTTGAGCAGAGCTACGGCAGGTACATCCGCAAGGACCTTCTCGGGCCGCTGATGGCGGCTCGTCTGGAGGGCCCCCTCAAGGGGGTACTAGGAAAAGGCCCGAATTTCCTAGCGAATTCTGGTGGAGGCGGGGGATATTCAACCGCCCAGGGATCCGAACCCTACCATCGAGAAAGTGCTTGATTCTCCTGCAAAATCAACCAGTTTGCTGCTTTTCTGCAGGCTAAGACCGGTCCCAAGAAAGCTGCAAAAGACCCCAATAATCTCGAAAAACCGGACCGGGTCCAGTCGAGCAAAAGGAAACCACGAAACTCATGACTCCAGAGATTGCCATCTCAGAAGTTGCGATTTTGGGGAGTGTGTTTGCTAATTGTCTGCAGGGGATTTATGGGACGACGTTCGGTTGTGGTTGGTGCCAAAACAATACGGACTTAAACGTCAAGGTCTCTCATATGCCGGCAATGAAGGGTACTATAATAGGCAGAATCGTTCAATTTTACACGCTAAGGCCGACATGAAGTCTCATCCTGCTCGGTGCGATCGCGTTGCGGGCAGAGCCCTCCGGACCGCACCGCGCAGATTCCAAGAGCAAGCTCTCGTTAGGATTTCAGGCGAAGAAATACCGCCGCCCGGAGGGCGGCGGGCAATAGCCGCTTTACGGCAAGGGCGTCATTGGCGTATACTTGGCGCCAGATGCAGGCCGAGCCGGTCGAACTCATCACTGTCGTCGAAACGTCGGCCTCACGAAGGAAGCTGAAAAGCTCTGGAACGACGATCAACGAGACGAGTTTATTGATTTCATCGCCGCACATCCAAAAGCCGGCGACGTCATCCCGGGAACCGGTGGTGTTCGCAAGCTCAGGTGGATCATACAGGGGAGCGGCAAGCGCGGCGGTGCTCGAGTGATTTACTTTTTCTACGACCGGAACGTACCGATTTATTTACTGATGGTCTACAGCAAGAGAGCCCGCGAGAATTTTTCGCCGGCAGAGAAGCAGACGCTGCGCAAGGAGACCGGAGCAATGAAGCAGGCGCTTCGGCGCCCTCAAGGACGGACACGGCAATGAGCAAGTTCGGGAAAGAGTTGATCGAGAGCGTGCGCGAGGCCCGCGAGCATGCGGAATCCAACCGCAATGGTGCTGGTCCTATCTTACTCGACTACCAGGCCCCCCATGACAACCGCCGTAAAACCAAGCCCCGTGGCATCCAAGCGCGCCTTCTCCGTGATTCGAGCCTTTTGGTTCATCATCCCCGGCTGCGAGTACACCTGGTGGCAGTGCCAAACGTGCGCGCCATCCGGCGGAAGCTTGGGGTGTCGCAAATGGAGTTCGCGAAGAGATACAGGATTCCGCTGCCGACATTGAAAAACTGGGAGCAAGGTCGCCGCCAACCGGATGCACCAGCGTCCGCCTACCTTCAGGTCATCGCGAGGCGGCCACGCGAAATCAGCGAAGCTCTTAAGCTGCCTGCGTTACCGGAATGACAGCACTTTGTCTTTCATTCGATTCGCCGCAACGGCCGCAGACCATCATCGAGGTCACTGTAAAAACCGGCCGAACGGCGCGGTGTCTCCGGTCGCGAGGCAATCACTCGCGCGGACCTGCGGTCGACCTGATTGTGAGGGTCTGCAGGACGAAATACTCGCCCTGTCGTTTAGTTTTAATGTGTGATAAACTCTTGCAATTACAAGCCCTGTGTGCCAGGGATGGGTATTTTTAACTAGGAGGGCGTGCCAATGGACCGGGTCCAGGACATCGAGAACCACGTTGCGGGGGTTACGGAGAGTGTTTCGTCGGTCTATGTGCCTCCGCTCCAACTCACGGAAGGTCAGCCACCACCCATCGCTGCGAACGGCGGTTTATCCTACATGTCGTTCGATCGAGACGGGGATGCGGGAACTGCTGCAGCGACGGAGGCGGCGCTCCATCAGATTGCCGAGGGGGAAGCGCAGGCGGTTATCGACATGCTCGACAACGCTCCTCCCGGCCCGATCGAGACCAAGTGGGGCGTCGGGTTTCGTAGCTACTCAGAGTGCCTGGAATATATTCGGGCGAACAACATCGAAGCCCCCGAAGGCGGCGTAGCGCTTCCGCTGCGCTACACCGTCTACGAGCAGCCGTCCTACTCCATCGTCTCGTCCAACGCGCTCTGGCGGGACCCGGCGCGCGAGGCCGAGGCAAAAGCGTTGCGCAAGGAAGAGCAGGACATCGGGCGTCGATGCCTCTATTTTCCGCAAGTGTTGCGCGACGCGCGACGAATGGAGGAGTACTACCCAGGTCTCTCGCCCAACAGCCCCGAGTGCATGGACAAGCTTGGCCTCGCCCTGGCGCACTGCGAGTCCAGGTGCGAGAACTTTTACGACGCGGCGGAGGTGGAGCGCGTGTTCTATCCGGAGATGGAGAAGCTCCTCTTGGAGTTTTTCCCGGACGCGACGGATGCGCTCGTGTACAACCACGACGTGTTTGACAAGGACTACAAGGGCGACCGCACAGAGGACCAGGACAACAAGAACCCTGGTGTGAACGCCAACTACGCCAACCTCGTGCACAACGATCTGAACGACAACAGCGGCCGCGTGCGCTGCCGCGAGCTGCTCACGAAGAACCTGCGGAACTTCGGGCGCGAGCAGCACTACACGGAGGAGCAGGCCGACGCGAAGATGTCGCGGCGGTTCATGTCGATCAACCTCGCCAAGCCGATGGAGACCGTGCGCCAGAATCCCTTCGTGCTCTGCGCCTGGCCCTCTTTCGCCGATCAGCCGTACATCACCAACTACCGCGTCTACGACGACCGCGTCGGCGAGACCACCCGCTTCACCTATCGCCCCGACCACGAGTGGTACTGGTTTCCCCAGCAGAAGCCCACCGAGGTCTCGATGCTCAAGTGCTACGACTCTGTCACCGACGGTTCCGTCTCCCGCTGGTCTTTCCACACTGCCTGCATCGACCCAACCGCGCCCGACGACGCTCCCTGCCGCAAGAACGTCGTGGTCCGAGCCTTTGTCTTCTTCTAAGAAGACAAGAAGACGCAACGGGGAGAGGGAGAGAGCTGCCGTCCTCGAAATATCTTTGCTCTACTGAATTGGTGAGGTACGGCTTAGGCCCACTGCTGATCTTCCCTGCCTCAAAAGCATCGCGCGCGCTTCTGTAGTTCATAAAGGTATTTTCTTTTATGTAGGTCCTGCCCTGATTCAGTCTAGCCTGCAAGGGGTTCAGGCTCGTTCTTGTTGGCGAACGCCACCGCGGCAATGTTTGCTCCGCATCGCTCTCGGAGTCCGGTAAGCCAAACGCTCCGCGGATCACGCTTTCACGCTGTGCTTCGACCTATGCGTAATGATTTGGCAGCTTGCTTTATGTCCGAGGATTTGATCAAACGCTAAGCATGAGGCGAGGTGGGCGGCGGCAGAGGTTTCCGGGGTTGCGGTTGAGGGCGGCGGACCGCCGCGCGCTGAAGGACAGGCGCCAGGGCCGGGAGCGATTGAGTATTCGCGCCTGGCGGCGGATTCGCATCCTGGAGTTGCTGGATCGAGGATGGAAGCTGGCGGAGGTCGCGGCCGCAGTGGGCGCCTATCCGCGGGAAGTGCGACGAGTGGGCTGGCGCTACCTGGAGCGCGGGTTGGAAACCGCGCTGAGCGACGACCCGCGTCCCAAGCCGGCCAGGATGCTCGACGCCAGGCAGCAGGCCGCGATCGTGGCGATGGTGTGCGGGCCGCCGCCGGCAGGCCGCGCGCGCTGGACCATCGTGCTGACGGCGCACGAAGCGAAGCGGCGGGGGATAATCGCCAAGGTCGGCCGGGAGACCATCCGCCGGTTGTTTGCGAGCCACGAGCTAAAGCCGTGGCGGGAAAAAATGTGGTGCGTGCCCAAGCTGGACGCGGAGTACGTCGCGCGCATGGAGGAGGTGCTGGAGGTCCTGAGCCAGCCGCTCGATGAGCGCGCGCCGTTCGCTGATATCGACCAAAACGCGACGCAGGACCTTGCTGATCCGATCGTCATCTCCCAGAATCTCGGCCAGCGCAGATGGGCCAAAACTGTTCAGTTTTTTAGCGCGATCTACCTAGACGACCTGCTCCGCGCGTTCCAGCACCATCGGAACGGTTTGACTGGCCGTTTGTAGTCGCAGTCACAGAGTGCAGCCGGCACATGCCGTTGTTTACGAAATTCCGAGTAGCGGATGTTACTGGGCACGGCGACAAGTGAGCTTCCGATGTTCTGAATACCGTTTCAAACCTATCAAAATTTATGCGGCGCTCGACCGTCAGTGTAAGCTGCGGCAAGCGACAGCGTCCCCAACCTTGATCGCTAACCCCAAACGGCCCGCCTAGCGCGTGCAGTCAGCTTCCAAGTATGCCCCGTGACCTTACCTGAGACGACGAGAAGATTGACAATCTCACCTGATATGAGCTAGTGGCAGTTGTAGGTGAAGGCAGGTATTGGCTGAACCTGCTTACTATCAACCTGTCAGCCTTCATCAGCCTTCATCAGCTTTTTCTCAGCGTTGGGTTGTCGGCCTCGTTTCGGTGTCCATTGTCGGCCAGGAGTGGTCTATGAAAGATCTCCGGCTGTTGGATCGACGGTGGCATGTCAGGTACTCAGCTCGACGACTGGACGAGTTGGTCGCGCGGTGTCGCGAGCGGGGGCTCTCCGTCACACTCCAGTGGCCCGCAGTCATACGCGCTCTCCTCGCTTCGGCGACGCCGCGACCGCGCGCGCTTCTTCCCTTTGAGAATTCGGAATGTGACCCCCGCACCGGGGGCATTTTCGCCCTGGTAAAGAGAAGAACGCCGCAGAGCCCTGACCACTACCTCTCTCCGAATCACTCTCAGCTCGTGTCGTGGGCTGCAGGGCCGAACAAGAACAATCAGCAGTCGGCAAGGGTCTGACTTGTTATTTGTCCAAGTTTTATCTGCGCGCCTGCGTGACGCTCCAAGCCCAAACGCAGCGAGACGAGACGCATCCATCGCACCACCGTGCGACCGATAGGGTCAATTACGAGACCCGACGCGCTTAAGGAAAGATGTAGGAACAGATCTCTGAAACCAAGGTGAAGGAGGAAGCTATGGCAGACCAGGATATTGCTGTGATGGCTCATCTGCTGCGCCGCGCCGGTTTCGGCGCGAGCCTTGAGGAGATCGATGCGTGCGCGGCCAAGGGCTATGACGCGGTCGTCGAGGAGTTGCTAAATCCCGAGACGCAACCCGCCGTCGATGACGACCTCCTAATACGCTATCACCCGGCCTACGTTCAAGCGGCGGGTATTGAGACCAACGTCCAGGAATGGGTCTACCGCTTGATCAACAACCCACGCCAACTCCAGGAGAAGATGGTGCTCTTCTGGCATATGATCTTCTGCGCCGGGCACAGCAAGCTCGATCATGGCAAAGAGATGGGTGTCATGATCGGGCTGTTTCGTGAGCACGGCATGGGAAACTTCCGTGACCTGCTGATGGTGCTCTCGACCAGTCCGCAAATGATGTACTACCTGGACAATACCGAGAGCCACAAGGTCGCTGTCAACGAAAACTATGGCCGAGAACTGTTGGAATTGTTCTCGTTGGGGGTGGGCAAAGACAACGCCTTCAACTACACCGAGGACGATGTAAAAGCCTGCGCCCGGGCTTTTACTGGCTGGAACATCGCCCCGTCCTATCCAGTGTTCCCCTACGGACGCAGCATTTGGCAGTTCTGTTACGATCCGGCCGATCATGACGACAGTGAAAAGACCTTCCTCGGTCAAAAAGGCCGATGGAACGGCGAAGACATCGTCGACATCATCTGCAAACAGCCCGCGACGGCGAGGTTTATCTCACGCCACATGTACAACTTCTTCGTCGCCGACGAGGTACCGGTGCCGTCATGGCGGCTCACGCCACCCAAGGATCCCAAGGCGATCGCGACTCTCGAAAAGGCCTACTTTGACTCCGGTTATGAAATCAAGGCGATGCTGCGAGCACTGTTAACCTCGGACTTTTTCAAAGACCCGTCGGTACGCTTCTCCCGGGTCAAGAGTCCTGCCGAAATGGTCGTCGGCCTGATGCGCCAGGTGGGCGAGCACCGAAACGAAATCAAGCCCGGGCTGAATGAAATCGCCCAAGAACCCAAGTACATGGGCATGGACCTGATGAATCCGCCCACCGTGGAAGGTTGGCATACCGGTCAGGAATGGATTGACAGTGGCACGTTGGTGGAACGCGTCAATTTTGCAGCCGAATATCTGGGCAAGACGGACCTGCCTGGGGTTCGTGCGATGATCGAACGCGTAATGCCTAAAGGTGAGCGATTGGCGCCTGAGGAGTTTGTCAATCGCTGCATCGAGGTGGTCGGGAATACCAATGTTGCGGATTCAACCCGCGAGGCGCTGGTCGCCCATGTTAAGAAAGGTGGAGACATACGCCTGAGCAGCGCGGCCGACCGGACCGATTTTACCCGCCGCTGTGGCGAGATGTTCCAGATGATCGCGGCGACCGCCGAGTTTCAGTTCTGCTGAAATAAACGGAAAGGAGAAAGAGCCATGGCCTCGAGCAACAAAGAGAACGTATTGGCAGTATTGTCGCTCTCCGGCGGTAACGATGGCTTGAGCACGGTTGTGCCATATACTGACGGACTTTATCGGGACTACCGCCCTACCTTAGGCGTCCCCACGGAGCAGGTTATCCCATTAAATCAAGAACTAGGCTTGCACCCGACGATGGCGCCCTTGAAGAGCTTTTGGGATGAAGGCAAGCTCGCCATCTTCGTCGGGGTTGGTTATCCGAAACCCAGCTATTCGCACTTCCGTTCAATGGATATTTGGCACACCTGTGAACCCGAAAAGGTTGGCACCGAAGGGTGGCTGGGCCGGGCGATCGAGGAAATCGATCCTAAACACGATAACGTTTTGACTGGAGTGAACTTTGGGCGCGGCTTACCCCGCGCCCTGGCTAAAGCGGGAGTGCCGGTGGCCTCGGTGGGCGCCCTTGAGACCTACGGCCTACTGACCGGTATCCAAGGCAAGGACCAGCGCGCCCAAGCGCTGGAAGTGTTCGCGAAGATGTACGGGCCGACCATCGGTACCGGCTACACGATGGACTATATCCATTCGACCGGCACCTATGCGCTGAAAGGGGCCGACATTCTGGCTACCGCGCCCGGAAAATACCAGTCAACCATCAACTACACCAAGAGCGCAGTTGGCCAGTATATGCGGAACATCGTCCAGACCTACTTGGCCGGGTTCGGCACCCGCGTGCTGTATACCACCTCCCCTTACAACGGGTTCGACACCCATGCCAACCAGGCCGCGCTGCATCCAATGCTGTGGACCGATGTCTCGGCCAACGTCAAGAGCTTCTTCGACGATCTGCGTGAACACAAGGCTAGCGACAACGTCTTGTTGTTCATGTTCTCAGAATTCGGCCGCCGTATCATCGACAATGGTTCCGGCACCGACCACGGCGCCGCCGGAGTGGCCTTCGCAATCGGAGAAAAGGTTAAAGGAGGCATTTACGGTAGCTATCCGTCGCTGAAACCGAGCGACCAGGAGGAGGGCGGCAATCTGAAATTCAGTACGGACTTCCGCTCCATCTACGCCACTATGCTGGACGATTGGCTCGGCCTGAACCCGGCGCCGATTCTTGGCGGAACGTTCGAGAAGATGCCCTACCTGTAATTTGTGTCACTGAGTTGCTTAAGGAATAGAGCTGTGAGGACTCAATACAGCCAAGAGCGATTGCGTGGCTGCCCCTTGGAAATCCGAACTGGAGCGCAGGGAGGCAGCCACGCCAAGATGAAGGGGTTAGGCGATGGCTACGCATTTTTTTGGAATCAGAGACAGGATTTATTCCTACCGCAATTGTATCGGTCGGGTGGCCGTAAACGGCGAGGGATTTCTATGTCCGGTGGATGTCGCTCTCGGGGCGAACGACGTTGCCTACGTCGTGAACCGCTCATTTGAATACCGTCCCGACGGCCTGCGGATCACGAAATGCTCGCTTGATGAGGGTGAGTATCTGGGCGAATTCGGTTCCGGCGGCGAAGGGCTAGGCCAATTCGTCTGGCCTACCGCCATCGCGGTTGATCACGACGGGAATGTCTACGTCGCCGACGAATGGCTGAACCGCATTTCGATCTACGACGGCGATGGTAAATTCCTGAGCTGTTGGGGTAAGCCCGGCTCTGGAGATGGAGAGCTGAACGGACCGGCAGGACTCGCGTTCAGCTCGGGGAACGACTTGTTTGTGGTCGACAGCCGAAACCATCGAGTGCAAAAGTTTACCGCTGATGGCCGCTACCTCGAACAGTTCGGTAGCTTCGGTAATGGTCCGGGTCAATTCAATCACCCATGGGGAATCGGCTTGGATAGGGACGGCCAAGTCTACGTAGCCGATTGGCGTAATGATCGTATCCAAAAGTTCAGTTCTGACGGAAGGGTCACCTCGTTCGGCTCTTCTGGTAGCGGCGCCGGGCAGTTTAACCGGCCCAGCGGCGTATGCGTGGACAACGACGGTGACATATATGTCGCCGATCGGCAGAACGACCGCGTGCAAGTTCTAACTCCTGAAGGCCGCTTCATCACCGCGATCACCGGGAACGCCGGCCTGTCGAAAATGGGGGCAAAACAGCTCCAGGCGAACTCGGATATGATCCGTCAGCGAGCCTTAGCTCTCGTCAATGACGGCGGCGCATGGGAGCGGGCGTTGTCCTATCCAACCGCAGTCAAGGCCGACGCCCAGAACCGGATTGCGATACTTGACATGGGCCGTTATCGGATTCAAATGTACGAGAAGTCCAGAAATGCGACTTTGAATTAGTGTCGGCGGTCAACGGCGTGCCAGCCTCGGGACTGGCGGCAAATTCCGCTTCTGATTGCAGCGATTGCACTGCGAGAGCTGTCGCGCGGCGGCTCTCGCAGGTCGCTTTCGGACTTCGCAGTTTATCGTAACTTCCCGTGTTTCTGACCTTATTTTCCTGAAAATGTCAGCGGCGCAGGTAGTCGACTTGTCCATAGTAAGGCCGGGCGAATTGGAGCCACTCTGGCAGCACGAAGTGCAACTGTGGCAGGAGCGCCTCCTCTGGGATATTTCCGATCCTCTCTATCGGCTCCGGCGAATGGTAGAGCGCGGCAGCATCGCCGGCAAGACCCTGCGGGATGGAACTGGAGCAGCAGGTTACGCCTGTTACATGATAACCGGAAACCTGGGAGTAATCTCCAGACTCGTAATCTCACCCGAATGCGATGCCGGCGGGGCAGAGATACTGATTCGGGAGACTGTCGGCGCGGTCCGCCGGACCGGAGCCTCACGCATTGAAGGTCCGTTCATTTCGATCGACAGTCCATGGCTGCCGCAACTTTTCGAGCAACAAGGCTTTCATACCTATTGGCGCGAATTCCTGAGACGTCAACTATATCGGGCAGGAGATCAGGACCCGCAACCGGAGCAGAACCACCCTCACCCTTATGCTCACCCGCAACAGAGCGGGCGGGAAGCAGGGAACGGAATAGGCGGGCGCGGGGCGGACGCTCGTGCGAATGTGCATCTTGAACCGTGGCGAGGCAGCAATCTTCGCCTAGCAGCGTCGGTTATGCGCGCAGCGTACGAGGGTGGAGTCGACCCGGAGATGAATGAGCAGTATCGGAGCGATGATGGTTGCGAGCTGGTATTGGACGATATTCTGAACCAGGGCGCCTGCGGGAATCCGATGGTCGAAGCGTCGGCGATAGCGCGCCATAGAGGACGCGGAATCGGGTTCAACATCGTGACTGAAATTGCTCATCGGCAGGCGCATTTGGCCCAGGTAGCCGTGCTTCCCGAATATCAGTATCAAGGCATCGGCCGGCTGTTACTGGGACACGGCTTGTCGAAATTGGCTGACCAGGCATTCGACACTGTGTCATTGATCGTGAGCCGCCGGAATCGTCGCGCGCTAAAGATGTACGAGCTGATGGGTTTTGAGCCGGTCTTGTCGTTTCCAGCGTTCTCGTGGCAGGGTTAGTGGCCAACGCTCAATTCATTGTGCGATATCCGCTAATACCTAGATGGGCGATTCGAATTCATCGGGACTTTGCCTCGTTTAGTCCCGCGGTCAGTGACAACGCGCTCAAAGCGAGCAGGCGTGAAGTCCCGGCGCTGGAAGCTTCAGCTGCGGAGTGATAACTCGCTGCACGACCTTGCCTGAACATTCAAAACGTAACCGGGGGCTGTGAAAGTCCGGCCCGGTCGCGTCTGCAACCGGGCCGCCCGCGTATGTAGCATAGCCTCGGGTGCTGGACTCTCGACCGCTGACGCTAACTAAATCAGCTCGCGTTTGGTTTTGTTATCTCGGGTGCATGTCGCTCAAAGAGAAAGACTTCTATGAGCCGGTGCGCGCCGTGCTGCTGCCGAAGCGATACGCGGCCTTCGGCTTCAGCAAGACGACGTTTGCGGCGATGCCCTCAGGCAAAGTCCTGAATCGTGTTGAAAATTGAAGTGGCGGCAATCCTCGCCCCATCGGAAGATCGGGCTGCAATTGGGGGACGATGCCGCCACGGCAAGACTGGCAGAAGGTCAGCAGCAAACCGGAAGGGCAGAGCTGTGGGGTGATGCTTTCGCAGTTGGCGGTCGTGGAAGAAGAGCTGGAGGCTGAATGCGCCGTGCGGCCCGCGCTACGCGCACTCCCGGGCGCTGCGTGGAGCTACCCCGTCTTCGCAGATCTTGTGCGCGACTTTGAGGGCGCGCGCTTCCAGCTCAAGTGTGTCCACGCACCTGGGTTATAGGTCACTTTGTCGGCGGGTATGCTCAACGTCCGCACGCAATCCGTTAGAAGTTTTTTGGATGGGCTCGGTGAGCTCCGCGATCATATCTGCGGGAATCGTGGCGTCGTCGAACCATCGGCCGCCAAACGGACGGGGAATGGGGATTATTTGGTCGGTCGAATAAGCCAGGATTTTGCGGTTGTACGTGAGAATCTGCTGGCGCAAGTCGCTGCTCAGTCCGCCAGCTCGAACTGACTGCTCGATCTCCGCCAGTAACCACTTGGTTTCTTCGATCGTCGCTAGCACCGCCTTGCACCACGATCCGGGCAACATGCCAAGCTCCCCCTTGATGCTGACTAGTTTCGCGACGGCTTCGTAGGAAATTTCCTGGATCTCGCGTCGTGCTAACCAGTTGGTGCTGTAATTGAGCCGCTCATGCCAGATCGGCGCCACCAACGCCTGCCGGTGTTCTTCGAGCGTCCCGTGAAAAATATGGTAGCCGTGCGTGTCCGGCTCTTCGAAAAAGCGCGAGCCCGGATCCAGGAAGGGTACCATCGGGCATACGAGCGGGACCACATTCTTACGGCGGAATTTCTTCATCAACGATGCACAGTAGGTGACGGTATCCCGCACCGACTGGCGCGTTTGCCGTGGCATGCCGATGAAAAACCACACCATGACCCCTGCAATGCCAGCATCGAGAGCGCGCTCGATCCAGTCCTCCATCTGCTTCATCGTGTAGGTGCCGCGTCCGGCGAGTTTACTGATAACGGGATCGTGCGACTCCGGTGAAAGATTAATAAAGGCACGAGTGGACCGGACCATCTTTTCAACCGTTTCCCGATCCGGCAGGTGAAACTGCTCGAAATTAACGGTCTTGTAGCCCATCTCTTTGACTACATCGAGGTATTGACACAGACGGGCTTTGGACTCGGAATAGCACTGGAGAGCAAAGATCTCGGATTTCTTCGCGGCGTCACCCATCGACCGCAGCTCTTCTGCGACATGCTCCATACTCTTCGTAATGAGCGTCTTCCGGACTCCCATGATTTTTCGATAGGCTGAGCGCGAACCGCCGCACCATCCACAGTCGTGCGCGCATCCGGTGTTGGGCAGCGTCATAATTGGCCACCCGGTGAAGAGCTTCTTGTGCCGGTGCTGCAAGTCCTTGTAATACGACCAATCGACTCTCGCGTCGTTGTAGCTGCTCATGGGCTTATGGGTAAAGCCGGTCGGCACAATTTCCGAACGGGCCGACTTGTAGAGCAGGTTGGGGATTTTCGAGAAATTACGTTGTCCGCGCGTCACCGCGCGCATAAAGCGTCCAACCACGTCGAGCGTATCGTAGCCCTGCACCACGACGTCGACCGCGTCGTATCGAATCAACTCTTCCGCGAAGTAAGTGGCCGAGATGCCGCCGAAAATCACAAGCGAATCCGGATGAATAGCCTTGACGAGTTTCGCCAATTCGATTGCACCGTGGCAATGGATTAGCCAATGCAGATCGAAACCGAAGACCGGAGCCTCAAGCAGCGCGATCAGCCGCTTCACATCGATCGACGGATGGCACAGCATCAGTGATGCGATATTAACAATCTCCGCCGTTAGACCCTCCTCGCGCAAGCGTTGCTTGAGGGAGAGCAGACCCAGCGGATAGATCTCATAGATGGTGGTGGTATTCACGCTGTCGGAATCGCTTAGATGGGCGAACAGGAGATCTTCGCGGTCGCGGAAGTCATAGATACTGGGGGCGTGCAAGAAAAAAAGGTCGGCCTTAAGCCGAGACTGCCTGACCGCGGCGATAGAGGGCGGATTCGCGATAGCCAAGTCTAATATTCGCTCTTCCAACCTAACTCTCCTCTCTCGACGGCACAGACCAATTTTCACCAAAATGAGAAGGGGTACTCCAAATTCGTCTGCTAAACCAAATGAGCAGTCGCGCTTACTTACCAGGCTGCCACTTTCTATAGTCTGACTACTTTTGAGTCAACAGCGATATGGAGCTTATTGTGCTGATTGGCCCGGTTCCGATTAACGGGTTTGCAAGACCGCCTACGGCGCTATCGACGAAGCTAAGCCATTGTCCCAGCGGTATCCCTTAGAGCTCGGGCTAAATGTGACCGCAATCGCGCAACTACTATTCTGAACTCGCCTGACAGTTAACGAACTCGTTACTGCACACCGAAGCAAGGCGGCCCTACAACGGCGGGCCCGACGACTCTCCAAGCATTGCGCGCCGAATGAGGGGGACAGGAATTGCACCCTCGCTTAGGAAAGCGTCATGGAACTCGCCGAGCTTAAACGCCGCGCCTTCTTTGCGCCGCAGGTCTCCACGTAGCTTGAGGATCATTAGCTTGCCGAGTTGATAACGTAAGTAGCCCGGATCATCTGTGCCTCGCAATGCTTCCACCTCAGCATTGTGATGGTTTTGGTAGGCGTTCTTTTCGAAGAAAACAGTTGCCTGCGCGACCGTCATTCCGCGAGTATGCATTCTGATTGCGACCAAATAGCGGCAGGCACGAAGGAGTGCCATCTGCAGCTGTGCGAGTCTAAATCTGGGATCTATATTATGCAGTCCCTCATCGAGCATCATCTGCTCGCAATAGAGTGCCCATCCCTCGACGTCCGCCCCGGAGTCGTAGATCTTACGAACCAGGTCATGATTCAGACGATTGATGAGAAACTGTACATAGTGGCCGGGGTACACCTCGTGCACTGAGGTGTCGGAGATCGTCGGGGGCGAATAGAATTCGAGCAGTTGTTCCTGCTTTTCTCCGGGCCATGCAGGGTTGGGTAGCGTTACGTAGAAATAGGCCTCGGTGGCTTTCTCAAAGGGGCCTGGCGAGTCCATTGAGGCGAACGTCGTCGCACGCATAAAAGGTGGGGTCTCGGCGACAATCGGCGCCACATCAGAGGGCACTCTCGCCAAATGATGGCTAATGACGTAGGCGCGGATCGAGCTAAGGCCGGCACTGACGGACGAAATCACCTGATTGGCGTTAGGATGCTCATGGCCGAGTGTGGCCGCGACCTCGACCGGTGAATGCTTCGCGTCGACTAGCCTGGCGCTCGCAGCAAATTGTTCCTCCAGCCGCCGCATCTCCATCTCGCCGAGCTGTTCAAGCCTATCGAGAGGAGTATCGACCATATCCTCATCGGCGAGCATCCTGCGATAGGCATCGGCTCCGATCGCGTAACTGCCATGAGCGCGTGGCCGCAGGGCAGTCCGCAGCCATTTCCCGTAGCCGTCTATCGCCAAAATCACTTGCGCGTTGGCCTCACGGAAGTCTTTTTTGTCGGGACCGTCAGGCACCTTATCGAACGCCTCGGGCAATGAAGCTTGGAAGAAGGCGAGCGTTGCCGGCATCTGTTCGAGCACGATGTCTATCGCGACCTGTGGCACGCGCTCAGGTTTCAAGTTTGCTCGTGCTGCCCGCAAGTTGGCGAGCGCGGCCTTTTCGCGCGCCGTCACTGAGCGCATCCGGACTCTTCTTGGTGCGAAATTCCGCTGGATGAGCTCATACACCGCGGTGGTTGGAAGATACATGCCTGGATCGCGCTCATATGACCTCACGCGCTCGTTCCAGAGCAGCTCCTCGTCAATCTTTGCCAAGAGCCATTCACGATCGGCTACACTGTTGGGCGAAAGCGAATTATCGTCGAACGTGCGAAAGATCTTAGCCCAGCGGTTTGCATGCGACACGATTCGTGCGATTCCCGCCGCTGAGTGGTCATCGACCCGAGTGTCAAAGCGATGGTCACCTAGCGCAGTTGCCCGCTCGGGATAAAGCTTCAGCTCGGCTTCGATAAATTGGTTGACTGTAGGTTGAAACGCTCTGGCCACCAGCATGCGGGCGCCGCCGGGTACCTGCGCGTCGGCAAAAGAGTGTAGCGGAAGTCCTACAACCTCGATTGCTAATAGAAGCACGAATGCTTTCAAGCCGCGCATGGAGCTGAGAGTATCCGCGCACAGACTGCATTACGAGAGCAGGGAAAGACTGCCAGCGCGGCTTTCCCCCGCAGCCTATGACAGTAAGGGGCGCAAAGGCCTCTACGGATGTGCGGGTCTGATTACAGGAACCAGACGGACAGCCGGCCCTGCCTTCAGGGCTAGGATGATGCGGCTGGGGTATCGGCTACGGCTTTTGGGTTGTGCTTTCGGTCGAATCGGCGCGAAAGCCTGGAGATTTTTCGGCTGGCGGCGTTGCGATTGAGGGTGCCCTTACTGGCAGCCTTGTGCAGGACTTTCATAACCTGGCGCAACGATTTCGCCGCGGCTTCTTTATCGTTCCCCTCGATCGCATCCTGCGCTAGCTTCGCGGCAGTGCGAACGCGCGTCTTGATTGCGCGATTGCGCGCCTGGCGCTTGAGATTTTGACGATAGCGTTTTTGCGCCGATGGATGGTTCGGGATATGGGGCATATCCGAATTTAATTAACAGCGGCGCGGCTCTTGGTCAATGCAGCAACGGCCACCTCATTTAATTGGGACTGCCTGATCGGCCCGCTTTGCCTCTTGCCATAGGGATTCCACTTCAGTCGTAGTCATCTTGGTCAGATCCAACCCGCGCGCCGCAGCGATTCGCTCGACGCCTGCAAAACGACCGATGAATTTATCGCACGCGCGGCGCAACGTCTCTTCGGCATCGTGGCCAATGAAACGTGGAGCATTTGCTAGCGCTAGCAACATATCCCCGAGTTCGTGGGCGGCCGCATCGCTATCATCCGCCGCCAACGCGCCTTCCAGTTCATCCATCTCTTCACGGACTTGCGCGAGTACCTCGTGAATATCCGCCCAATCCATTCCAGCCTGTCGCGCCCGGGTACCGAGTTTCTCTGCCCGCATCAATGCTGGTAAACCTCGCGCGATTCCGTCGAGTGCTGAACCGAAGCCCTCTTTTTTGCGCTCTTCGCGCTTGATCTGATTCCAACTCGCCACGACTTCGGCAGCGCTCTCTGCCTGGCCTCCTGCGTAAACGTGGGGATGACGCCGGACCAGCTTCTCTGCCGCCCCTTGCGGAAGGGCCACGACCGGAAAGCGTCCCTCCTGCTCCGCGACAACCGCAGCGAAAAGCACCTGCACCAGCAAATCCCCCAGTTCGTCGGCAATCGCGATCGCATCGCCTCGCGTGATGGCGTCGGCCGCCTCGTACGCTTCTTCGATTAGGTATTTCGCCACATTCGCGAGCGTCTGCTCGCGGTCCCAGGGGCACCGCTCGCGCAAATCGCGCACGATACCGACCAATCGCGACAACTGCGATATCTCTGGGCTCTGCTCGTTCATTGTTGACCTGGATTAGACTCGGATAATCGGTTCGGCGACCTTTTCCAGCAGAAAACGCGATAGGTCGCGAACTCCATCGGCAGACACCTCATGCCCGCAATCGTATTCACGGAACGTCACCGGCACTTTTAGCGAGCGGAGCGTCTCGACCGATTTACGCGCACGGGCGATTTCGAGCATGGGATCGGCACGCCCATGCTGAACCAGGGTCGGCAACTGTTGGATAGCTTCGTGGTTGGAAACAAGTTCGACAAGGTACTCGGGAAAAGCTGTGCCGATTCCGACCAGGGCGGCAAATTTCTCCGGCCATCGCATCGCGAGATTGTAGGCCATCATGCCGCCTTGACTGAATCCCAGGGCGACAATTTTGCGCTTATCAACCGGGTACCGCGAACATGCCTCGGCGATGAACATACGGAGCTGCTCGACCGCTGGACCGACTTTTTCTTCATCCGGCGGGGAGCCGGGCCGCATTTGGTACCAGCCGTAGCCGTTGACCGCGCCGATTTCGACCTCATGAGGACCCTGGGGACAGATCACAAGAAATCGCCCATCAGCGACAAACGGCGCCAATCCCAGCAAATCCATCGCACTGGAACCCCATCCATGCATCGCAAAAATGGCCGGGAAGGGCCCGTCGCCGGGCGGTTCATAGGCGGCATGAACCAATCTCATCAGGGTTTCTCCTTTGAATTTCGTCATCATAGACTGGTCTGCGTACTGCACGCCAGTTATGGGTAATTTGCCTCAATCGTCGGGTGGTGACATTGCCGTTGGCATCGTTGCCGGAGCTGTCGTGGCCACATTGCTATGTTACGGGCTGTTCCAGGCAGTGATAGCGGTTGCGAAGACGCACGCGAGTGAATTTAAAAAAGCCCTCGGCCTGCTGGCGGTCCTGCTGATTACCAAGACAATTGCTCTGCTTTTCTTTCCCGGCTTTCATATCGATGTCGGCACTTACGAAGCATGGGCTTTGCAACTCGCCGTCGGCGGTCCGGCGAGCATGTATCAGTCAGGATACTTCCTCGATTACCCCCCTGGCTATCTTTACGCACTGTGGGCGGCTGGCGCAGTAGCTCATGTCCTGGGCGCGTCCGGCGATGTGCTCCGCATGATCATCGGCACCCCTGCTGTGCTCGCTGACTTCGCGCTCAGTGTATTGATATTCGCCCTGATGTTGCGTTTTTTCGGCAAAACCGCCGCCTGGCTGGGAATGCTGCTTTTTGCGCTGAATCCAGCTTTGCTGTTTGACACGGTAGTTTGGGTTCAGACCGATTCCGCCTTCACCCTGGTGATGCTGTTGAGCGTGGTGATGCTGATGGATGAAGAGTTGGAAGCCGGGTGGGGACTCGCCGCGCTGGCGGTGCTGATAAAACCGCAGGCGATAAGTCTGGTGCCAGTGCTGGTTGTCTGGACTCTGATGCGTGGCAACTGGAAGGGTTGGGCCCGCGCACTGTTGGCCGTTTTCGCAGTGACGGCCGTGACGGTGGCCCCTTTTCAGATTGGTCATGGATGGGGCTGGCTGCCTGGTCTATATCTTTCGACCGCCGCATATTATAACGAAACCTCTGTCAACGCATTCAACTTCATGGCCTTGCTAGGTGGGATTCGTGCTGCTGACAGCGGGACGATCTTCGGCTGTAGTTACTTCGCGATCGGGATGTCGCTGCTCATCCCTTTGTATGGGTTCGCGCTTTGGTTGCTTGCCCGAAACCCGGTTTCGCGCAACCTCTTTTTCGCGGCATTCATAGTCCTCTTTGGCTTCTTTATGTTCGCGCCACGAATGCACGAGCGCTACGCGTACCCCGCGGTAGTATTCGCGATTCCACTTGCATTCCAGGGGCCTGCGATGCTGGCCGTATTTTCAATCGTCAGTTTCACCTGCCTGAGCAATCTCGCGGAAACGCTGCACATATTAAATGCGGGCAGTTTCCTGGCCTCGCGCGACACATTTGGAATGATTATTTCGCTAGTCAATCTGGTTGCATTTTTTATGGCTGCGGGCTGCTACTATGTGAGCCGCGGCTGCGCGGAAAGCGCCCTACCCGCTGCTCCGAAATGGTTCGCTGCTGTGTTCGCGCGCCGGCGAATCGCTCCCGCTCAGCACGTCCAAAGCGAAGAAGATTTCGCACCTGACTGGCTGAAAGCGGATACAATCGCGCTGATTGCGGTGGTGGGAGCGGCGGCAGCGTTGCGCTTCTGGCGTCTGGGCTATCCTGCCGAAATCGTTTTCGATGAAGTGCACTTCGTCGGCCAAGCGCGGCATTATATCCACGGTGAAGCGTTTCTCGACCCGCACCCGCCGATCGCAAAGTTGCTGATTGCGGCGGGAATCCTGGTGTTTGGCGATCATCCGGCAAGTTGGCGCCTGGGCAACGCGCTGCTGGGGACGGTTATGGTAGCAGTAACCTACCTTCTCGGCCGCCGCATGTTCCGCTCGCGGCTCGCGGCGACGCTGGCCGCCGGTTTGATAGCGTTTGATGGGTTTTTCATAGTCGACTCGCGTATCGGATGTATAGACATAGTCTATTTGACATTCGCTTCGATCGCCTATCTGATGCTGTTCAGTTTTGTTGGCACGCGAGATTTCATCCGGAGCCGGCGCCTGATCCTCCTCATCGGGATGGTGTTGGGCCTTTGTCTCGGTTCGAAACTTTATGTACCGGGGATCACGTTCTTGCTCGTTGGCACATTCTTGTTGTTTACCCTGTGGCGTAGAGCCGCGAGCGTGGATGCGCTGGCGGACGACCCTTCAAGCACGAGGGCGGTGCGGTACCAATGGACCGCCGGAGCGGCATTGATTATGGGTTCGGTCTCGGGGATTTTTTATCTAGCTTCTTTCTTGCCGCATTATGCGCTGAGATGGTGGGGTGGGATCGCCGATCTCATTCAGTACTACAAGGACGTAATTTGGTACGAGAATAGTGTAGCGGGCGCTACTCACCCGTACGCCTCGCCATGGTGGAGCTGGCCGCTGATGCTGCGGCCGGTGGCGTATTGGCAGAATTTCCCGGCGCACGGCAAGGTAGCACTGATATGGGGCGGTGGTAATCCATTGACCTGGTGGGCGGTGGTGCCCGCAATGATGATCACAGGCGTGCGAGCGATGGAACGGCCTAGTCTCGCGCGTGTTTTTATAGTGACGGCCTTTTTCGCTTATTATCTGATCTGGGTCCCGATTGGCCGCATTCTCTTTCTTTATCATTATTTGCCGTCAGTCTATATTGGGTACCTGGCGCTTGCAGCAATACTGGCCGATATGTGGCAGGGCGAAGCGGAGACATGGGAGAGCTTTGCACTCCTGCTGAGCCTGATGCCAGTAATGATCCTCGGGGTGGGGCATATTGCGAGTGAATACCGGCTGGTTTCCGACCAGGCGCAGATGGCGGTGGGCCTGACGCTCGCAGCGATGTTGCTAGTCTCGTATATGGCGCTCATCATCCGCCGTTCCCGCGCCGATCGCTTCGCATTTGCAGCATTTCTGTCAGTAGCTATTGCTCTATTCATTTACTATTTGCCGGTTTGGCTTGGCATACCTATCAGCCGTACTGGCTATTACGCCCGAATGTGGCTGCAGGGACCGGGCCTGCAAAACTGGATATGAGAAGTGGTGCGTGCTGCGCGCGGCTGCGATGGGCTTTTGCCGTTTTCGTGCTGGCGATTATGGCTGTTCCTTTTCCGTTACGCGCGAGCAGGAATCTGCTGAACAACGGCGATCTCAAGCGTGGCTCGGGCGAATCAGTCGACGGTTGGCGGACCGATGCCTGGGTACTCAATGCCGGCACGACCGGATACGAATGGATTGCTCCGCATGATGGCGGGCCGGCTGAGGTCGAGATATCTTCGCATCGGGACAATGACGCTCGCTGGGTCCAGAGCCTGAGTCTCGGGCCCGGTTGGTATCGCATCAGCGCCGAAGCGCGCACCCGAAAAGTATTGCCCTTTTTCACTGGCGCCTCGGTAAGCGTGCTCGAAGATGGCATCATGTCGGAGGATCTCAGGGGTGACAACGACTGGACGCTGCTTGGGTTTTATCTCCGCGTGGGAAAACACGGAGCCGATGTAGACGTCGCACTGCGAGTCGGTGGTTATATGAATCTGACGCGCGGGCAGGCGTGGTTCCGCCGTGCCCGCGTGGTCAAGATTGCCGGACCGCCTCCAGACGCGACACGGGTGTTCGACCTCGATGCGATTCGAAAGACCGAGACGACGGGGCCGATCGGCCACCTGTGGACCCTGGTCGCGTCGTTCCTTGCGCTCGGCTCCGCGACGCTAGTTGGCTGGCGCATGATGAGCGAGCCGCCGGTGCAGCAGCGGCGTGCCGAGCGCATTCGGCGCCGCAGGCGCGCCTGAACGGCGGCCGGTCAAGTTCGGTTGCCAAGCTGCCGCCGCGCGGTGCAAAAATCGAGTCAAAAGCTCGAACGCCATGCAAAGCAGGAACAGCGTCTCGGAGCTATTGGACTACTGGACAGTATCGCGTGCGGGAAACGGGACCGGTGTGGGTTTGCCGCTGCTGCTATGGTCATTGCGCGCCTGCTGCGCAATGGCTCTGAGCAACCGTCCTTCCTGCGTGCCGCGCGATACACATTGTTCGCCGCGTACCGGATGCATCGGCACGTGCAAGGGCGCGGTAAACGTCGCCTGGATGTCGACGGTTGCCGCCTCGTTGCCTCGAGGCTTGATTTGGAAGTCGTAGATTGCCGAAGCGTCAGGGTCGGGCTCAGCATTGTATTTGCGCGAGATACTCTTGAGTTTGCCGCAATCGGCGTCGGCCAGCGTGAAACTCCCTACAGCCTGCGCCTCGATGGTTCCATCGTCGGGATTCTCAGTAATGATGCGGTAGTCGTTTTTCATTATTACTTCACGCACCGCATCCCAGACCTGGTAATAGGGCGAATGCAGGATCAAATGGCTTCGCGACTTCGGTAGAGGCGTTTGCTGCGGAGGGTAAAAACATCCGGCCAAAGTTAGCGCGACACTTGAAATTGCAGCATAACGAACCATCGATGTGGACCGGGATGATAACAGAGCCTGGCAGCCTCACCATAGACCAGTTTTCTGAGAAGGCTTGCCAAGGAAGTTTGCAGTTCCGTCGCAGCCCCAATGGTAGCTTTCCGAATGAAAGCATTCCGGCTTCATTCAGCTTTGTGATAGGCTCCGCATCACAGGATTGTTAATGTTCGATTGAGTGCGGTGGCGTTGCGACCATGAGTGGCTGAACTGCTAGCGGAACCTTGGAGGACCCACCTCATGTCCGGTCATTCCAAATGGAGTTCAATAAAGCACAAGAAAGCGGCGCGTGATGCCAGGCGTGGCAAGGTCTTCACCAAGCTGATCAAAGAAATCACCATTGCCGCACGCCTGGGCGGCGGCGATATCAATGCGAATCCGCGCCTGCGCACGGCGGTTGCGGCCGCCAAGGCCCAATCGATGCCCAATGACAATATCGAACGCGCCATCAAGAAGGGCACCGGCGAGTTGGGTGGCGGGCAACTTGAACAGATTGCGTACGAGGGCTACGGCCCCGGCGGCGTTGCCCTGATTGTCGACGTGCTGACCGATAACCGCAATCGCACGGTTTCGGAAATTCGTTTCCTGATGTCGAAGCATGGCGGCAACCTCGGCGAAACGGGATGCGTCGCGTGGATGTTCAAGAGACGCGGCGTGATTACCGTCGACAGGGGCGCCGCCGATGAGGACCGGTTGATGGAGCTGGTATTGGAGGCGGGCGCCGACGACTTGATAAGTGACGCCGAGACCTTTCAGGTCATCAGCCCGCTCGAATCCTTCTCTGCCGTGCGCGACGCCATCGAGAAAGCCGGAATGGCGATTACCAATGCAGAACTGACGATGGTGCCTGAAACTACAGTCAGGGTCAGCGGTCATCAGGCTGAGCAGGTGCTTAAGTTGTTTGAAGATCTGGAAGACCACGACGACGTGCAGAGCGTATCAGCGAATTTCGATATCGACGAAGAAGTAATGGCGCAATTTTCGGCGGCCTGACAGGTCTTCCAGCCTGTCAGTGCAAGACTCAGGTTTGGCCGAATAGACGGTCAGTCGTCGAAGCAGTTCGTTCGTCCAGGTCCTGGTCTTTTAGCGATGTTGCGGGAGGCGGGGATGCGGGTGATCGGGGTTGACCCAGGCAACGCGGTGACGGGCTTTGGGGTGGTCGAGCGAAACGGCGGCCTGCAATACGTCGGGGCCGGTACAGTCCGCGGACGTGGAATAATTCCACGGCCGCAACGCCTCGCCGCTATTTACCAAAAGCTGCTTCAAGTGCTCGATCGCTATAGTCCAGACGTGATGAGCCTGGAACGGAGCTTCGTCGCCATCAATGTACAGAGCGCCTTTGCGTTGGGCGAAGCTCGCGCAGCGGCGATGCTGGCGGCGGCGCATCGTGGGCTTGATGTATTCGAGTACACCCCGACTGACGTTAAGCTTTCGGTCGCAGGTTATGGGCGTGCCGAAAAGCGCCAGGTCAAGCAGATGGTGCGGCGGACGTTAATGCTAAATGATAGTGGCGAGCTTGCCGACGATGCGGCAGATGCGCTGGCGATCGCCTTGTGTCATCTCTTTCAGGCGAAGGGAGCCCAGATAAGAGAGCGGTAAAATGAGCGACGACGGGCAAAGTATTAACCGCCGGCCGCGATACCTTTCTCCTCGCCGCGCACGCCGAAAATGGCGCCTGGTCCTCGATGCTGGACGACGCGGTTTCCGCCCTGATCAGTCTTGGCTATAGGCCCGTTGAAGCGAAACGTGCTGTGGATGCGGTTGAAGTTGACGGAAGCGGCGGCAGCCGTGAAACGCTGCTGCGAAATCACTTGCGGTGATTATCGTTGAAAAGTAGCAGCACCGGCGGCACGGCAACGTCTTCTCGCACGATTCCACAGGTCATATTGCCACGAGAAAAAAGTAGTATTCAGGGACCAGTTATAGAGCCGGCTGGGGACGAGCGAGGACTCGATCTCTCGCTGCGCCCGCGCTCGCTCGAGGAGTTCGTCGGCCAGGAACGAATCAAGAAAGTGCTCGGGATGTCGATCGAGGCTGCATGCAAGCGGGGTGAAGTGCTCGACCACGCGCTGTTTTCCGGTCCGCCGGGACTCGGCAAGACTTCGCTCGCACATATTATCGCACGCGAACTCGGCGTGAATCTGCGCTCAACCTCGGGACCCGCGATCGAGCGAGCCGGCGACCTGGCGGCGATCGTCAACGACCTTGATAAAGGCGATGTGCTCTTCATCGACGAGATCCATCGCCTGGCGCGCGCGGTCGAAGAAATTCTCTATCCGGCGATGGAGGATTTCGAGTTAAACATCGTGGTTGGCAAAGGACCAGGGGCGCGCACCATGAAGCTGGCGGTGAAGCCGTTCACGATGGTTGGTGCGACGACACGCTCCGGTCTCTTGAGTTCACCGCTGCGTGACCGTTTCGGCCAGCATTACCATCTTGATTTTTATACGCACGCGGATTTGAGCGAGATCATCCGGCGCTCGGCACGGCTGCTGGACGTGCCAATCGAGGATCAAGGCGCGGCGGAGTTGGCCGCTCGTTCGCGCGGAACACCCCGCATTGCCAATCGACTGCTGCGCCGGGTGCGCGATTTCGCTCAGGTCAATGAGGCGCCGATCATCGGGCGCGACGTCACCTTGGCTGCGCTGGAATTACTGGAAATCGATGGATGCGGATTTGATCGGATGGATCGCGCCATTCTGGCCGCGATTATCGATAAATTCGATGGAGGACCGGTGGGCGTGGAAAGCCTGGCGGCTGCGGTTGGCGAGGAGCCCGATACGATCGGCGAGGTTTACGAGCCCTATCTCCTGCAGGAGGGTTTCATCGCACGGACAGCGCGCGGCCGCATCGCAACTCAGCGCGCCTATTCGCATCTCGGCCGCACCCGCCGCGGGACCCTATTGTAGAATCCAATTCAAAGGCCGCGGGAAGGTTGTGCCTGACCGCAGTATTGAACTCCGTAAGTTGAGTCCGACCGAGCCGTCGCCGATCACACACGCGACCTGTCTTTGGGTATGGGCCGCCTTCGCGGCGACCGCCAACGGAATGCAGACAACCGCGCGCCTCGAGCGCCCGTCCAGCATTTCACCACCGTTTAGGAGCGCCATAATAGATTCTCCGCGGCAAGCTGACGGGATGGTTAGATCGGGAAAAAGTTTGCAAGCGCTGTGCGGAAGGCAGATGCGGGTGACGGCGCGGTCGCTTGAGCGGCATTAATGGATACCGCATCAGGCCGCGCCGCCTGATTTTGGATCAGAGCTTCACACAAACGGCTTTGGTCTCGGTGTACAATTCCAGCACGTCATGGCCCATCTCGCGGCCCCATCCAGATTCCTTGTATCCGCCGAAGGGCAGTGCGGCATCGAAAATGTTGTAGCAGTTGATCCACACGGTGCCAGCTCGGAGCTGCGACGCGAGAGAGTGCGCTTTGGCGATGTCGTTGGTCCAGATTCCCGCCGCAAGCCCGTAATTGGTCTCGTTGGCCGCGGCTTGAACCTCGTTCATGTCGCTGACCGGCATCGCCACCACCACCGGGCCGAAGATTTCTTCCCTCACTACCTTCATGTCGGGTTTGACATCGACCAGCACCGTCGGCTCGACGAAATAGCCCTTGGAACCGACGCGTCGTCCGCCGACTATGGGTCTCGCGCCCTGCGACAATCCCGATTCGAGATAGCCAGTTACCCGCTGCAGTTGTTCGGACGACACCAGCGGACCCATCTCTGTGCCCGGATCCATGCCGCTGCCCAACTTGATGCGCTTGGCTTGTTGCGAAACTCCATCGACGACTTTGTCGAACACCTTCTTTTCGATGTACAGACGCGAACCCGCGCAACAGCATTGGCCGTGATTAAAGAAAACCGCGCTGGCCGCGCCCGGGATTGCGACTTCGAGATCGGCATCTGCGCAAACGATATTCGGCGATTTTCCGCCGAGTTCCAGCGAGACTTTCTTGAGATTGCCCGCCGCCGCCTGCAGGATCAATTTGCCCACCTCGGTCGAACCGGTGAACGCAATCTTGTCGACTTGGGGATGGGCGGCGAGTGCGGCGCCTGCGGTCTCGCCAAAACCGGTGACAATGTTGACGACGCCTTCGGGAAAGCCCGCTTCGCAAATCAGCTCACCCAGGCGTAAGGCCGAAAGCGGCGTCTGCTCTGCCGGCTTGAGCACCACTGTGCAGCCGGCAGCTAACGCAGGTCCGACCTTCCAGGCAGCCATCAGCAGCGGGAAATTCCAAGGGATGATTTGACCGACCACGCCGACAGGCTCGCGCAGCGTGTAAGCGAAATAACGGCTCCCTGGCGCATAGGGCACCGAGATCGGAATCGTGTTCCCTTCGATCTTCGTCGCCCAGCCTGCCATATAGCGGAACAAGTCGACCGCCAGAGGAACGTCGGCTACTGCCGCGATGATTCGGGGCTTGCCGTTATCGAGCGACTCAAGCGAGGCGAATTCATCGAGATGTTGTTCGAGCAGATCGGCAAGCTTCCAGATCAGCTTGCCCCGTTCGGACACCGTCATTCGGCGCCACGGGCCATCTTCAAAGGCGAGACGCGCCGATTTCACGGCCTTGTCGATGTCGGCGGAATCGCCCTCGGCCACCTGCGCCAGGATGTCCTCAGTCGCGGGGTTTAAGGTGGCGAAGGTCTTTCCCGAGGCGGCATCAATCCATTTGCCGCCGATCAGGAGCTTCTTGGGTTTGGTCAGGAACTGGCCGACCTGGCTGGTCGGCGTAACTTCGGTTGCCGCTGCGGCCATAAGCACTCTCCTTGAGTTTACGAAATTCGGCTCTGTCCATCGGTCTGCGACAACCCGCGCGGGGCCGCAAAAATCCCTTCCCCTGGCCAGGGCGAGGTGAGGTGGGGGTTGTCTGATCCCGGATTTTCCACGACAGCAGGCACAGCCTCTCCACGAATAGTTACGCTAGATTGTACAACCTCACCGCGTTATCGCAGGTCAATTTCTTGCGCCTCAATGGGCTCAAGAAGCCCATGTGCTCGTCGATGTATCTGCGCGAGTGCGGCCAGATGGCATCGAAGTGGGGATAATCGGAAGCCCAGATGACGCTGTCTTCGCCGAGGTCGTCGAGCAGCTTGAGTCCGATGTCGTCTTCCTGAAAGGTCACGAACATCTGGCGACGGAACAACTCACTCGGCTTGCCCGAAAGCTTGACCGAGTGACGAAACGCCTTGTCGTATTCGTGGTCCATCCGGTACAGCAAATAGGGCACCCAGCCGATGCCTGCTTCGGCTATCACCACCTTGAGTTTCCGATGCGTATCAAGCGCGCCACAAAAGATTATCTCACAGAGCGCCTCATCGAGCTGCATCGGCACTGCCGAGACGAACGCGGCAAGTTGGCCGCGGCTGGGATCGCCGATGCTGGCGCTCCTGATGCCGCCACCCAAGTGAAAGCTGATGGGGATTTCCGCTTCGGAGGCAACCGCCCACAGCGGCTCCCAATCTTCGTGAAAAACGGGCTTGACGGCGTCGAAAACACCAAACAAGGCGCCCCTCAGTCCGCCGAGTTTGGCTACGCGCTTGAGTTCGTTGACCGCGGCTGTCACGTCGTGCATCGGCAGCATCGCAATCCCAAGCAGCCGTTCAGGCGCGGCCGAGCAAAACTCCGCCATCCATGTATTGTAGGCTTCCAGACACACGATCCTAAGCTCGGGATCCTTGAAGGTCAGGGGCAATGGCGGGCCATATATCACCTGAGCGTCGACCCGGTCGCGGTCCATATCCTCAAGCCGATATTTGGGCGTCGAAGGACGGAAAACCCACGGTTCCGGTTCTTCCTCCAGGCCAGCGCGTGAGATCGCGCCGCTCATCACGCCCCTCTTTTGCGAACCGTAATTTCCAAAGGCCCACGGCTTGCCCTCGCAGATCCATCGGCGTCCCTCAGGCGTTTCCTCGATTCTTGGGGCCTGGTCCTTGAACTTGGCCGGGACCCGCTCCTGCCAAAGACGCGCGGGAATATAGGTGAGATCCATGTGATCGTCGCCGGATACGCATTGATATTGCATACTTGTCTCCTTGCGCGGTGCCTTCTGCGTAGGTACGGAATGCCTTCGACTAGCTTTTATGGCACTCATCGCCGATTAGAATTCGGTACCATAATTGAGCCTTTACATCAGTAAGCGCCTTATCGCAAAGCGGATAGAAAGAGATTCTTTCCGGGTCGAGCAGCAGGTTAGCCCGCCGATAGCCGCGAGAATGCCCTTGGCGGCATCCGATTCATTCTCGCCCGATAATCCGATGAGGATGTGCAATTCACGTTAAGACACTGTCGCCGTGTACTTGGAGGTGCGCGGCGCGCAACGTCGATTGACGGTAAGCGAATCGCGAACCAGGCGAAGCCAGTCCACGAGGAAGAGCGCATCACCCATTGTGCTCGCGCCAGAACGCAAAAACGGGAGCGGTGAGTCCGCTCCCGTTTGGTTTCAAGCGAGCAGATTAATCAAGCGTGGCCGTGACGCAACAGCTTGCCCGGCGTTGCACCAGTGCACTTGTCTTCGCTGAAGGTCTCGACTCCGTTCACGATAATTGAGCGATAGCCCTTGGCACGCTGCACGCGCCGCCATTCGCCGCCGGGGAAATCGTAGGAGACTTCGCCGGTCCATTCAGGCTCAACATTAAGGCCATTGAGGTCGTATACCACGACATCGGCCCAGGCGCCCTCGCGCAGCACGCCCCTGTCGCGGAAGCCCGCTGCGTGCGCGGGCAGTGCCGACATCCGATAATGCGCCTCTTCCAGCGTTACCCTCTGCTCATCGCGCACCAGCCATCGGAGAAAGTCAGTGGTGAACGAGCCGGCCGTCAGGAACTTCGTATGGGCTCCACCGTCGGACACGCCTGGGAAGGTGTACAGCGAGTTGTTGATGATTTCGGCGTTGTAGTCGGGGTTGAATTGCTGCACCGGGGTCAGGAACTCGGCCTTGAGGTCGGTCGCCAACGACAGATCCAGCATCACGTCAACCGGATGCTTGCCCTCTTCTTCGGCGATCTGGCCCAAGGATTTGCCGACGTACTTCTCGAGTTCCGGCACATTATTGACCCACTGGACGACCAGCTTGGGAAGACGTCCGCCAATTCCCGCCGCGTTCTTGTCCAGCGCGTACATTGACCTTTGGCTCTTGGCCGCTTCGCGCATCGCCGGATTCTGCATCTTGGCGGCACGCTCCTCCTTGGTGCCGGTCAACATATCGCGCCAAGCTGACGATACATCGTATAAGTTCCAATGTTCGAGCGTGAAGGCGAAGCCAACGCGCACAGTTGCGCCTTGTCCAAAAATTGGCAGACCCTTCGCGCGCATCTTTTCGATCCAGGCCAGGCTCTTGCGATGGATATCCGGATCATGCCTGCTGGCGGCTACCGCCTGGAACAGGATCGGCCGCCGCGCTTCCTCGGCCAGCTTCTCGACGAAGGCGAGGTCCTCTTTGATATGGCCGGTGGCCTGAGTGATTTCGATGAACCCTTCGTCGCGTTTGCGCAGCACGCGGGCGAGGTTGAGTATATCCTCGTCGATCATGGTGTCGGTCACCATCGGCGAGCCGTCATAATCAGCCTGCCCGGAATGACGGCCAAGACGCTGGATCGAAAAGCCGCACAATCCAGCATCGAGTCCCTCGTTCAGGAGCCACCGCATCGCGGCGCGCTCACCCTCGTTTGCCGGGCGGATTTTTGCGGAATCCAGTCCCATCACATAAGTCATCAGCGACGCCGTGGGCATGTACTGTATGCAGTTCACGCCTTTGGGTGAGCGATCGAGCGAGTCAAGGTATTCGGGAATGGTTTCCCAATCCCAATTCATCCCGGCCTTCATCGCGCTGTAGGGAATCGCCTCGGTGCGGGTCATCGTCAGCATCGAGCGTTCGCGGAAGTCGGGCGCGCATGGCGCAAAACCGAAGCCGCAGTTGCCCAGCACCACTGACGTGACGCCGTGCCATCCGGAAATCGTGCAATACGGATCCCAGCGGATCTGCGCATCATAATGGGTGTGCAGATCGACAAAGCCTGGCGCCACCACGAGCCCATCGGCATCGATCACTTTTTTGGCAAACCCGGGAGCGCGGCCGCCGATTTGCGCGATTTTGCCGTCTTTGATCCACAGGTCTGCCTGAAATCGTGGCACGCGCGTTCCGTCAACCACGGTTCCACCTTTGATTTGAAGATCGAGGTCAGCCACTGTTCGGTTCCCTCCTGATTGTGGTAAGGACTGTTTTCCCAATTTCTTGGGCTGCACCGTGGCAACCCAACCTGATTAGGCGTTTAGGGAATTCTTATACTAAAAGCGACGATTTGCCAAATACTCGGGTCAGTAACGAGACCTTGGAGCCAAAGAACAACCGCTACTCCATCGCGTTTAGCGCGCGTCAATAAGAGCGAGGCAATTTCAGCACGTGCTCGCTAATCGTGTTGAGCACCATCTCTTGCGAGACGGGGGCAATCTTCAGCATTCGGCATTCGCGGAAGTACCGCTCGACATCATACTCCTGCATGTAACCGTATCCGCCGAGTGTCTGCACCGCCCGATCACAGGCCTCAAAGCCGGCCTCCGCAGCTCTCAGCTTGGCGATATTGGCTTCCGGTCCGCACGGTTTTTGATGATCAAACAGCCACGCCGCTTTGAATACCATCAACTCCGCAACCTCGAGCTTGGCATAAACGTCGGCGAGCGGATGTGCGATCGCTTGGTTTTGGCCGATCGGGCGGCCAAAGACGATACGGTCTTTGGCATAGCGGACGGCGCGGTCCACGGCTGAACGGCCCATCCCGATAGCTTCGGCGGCAACGAGAATTCGCTCCGGGTTAAGGCCGTCGAGCAGCATATGAAAACCGCGCCCTTCCTGCCCCACGAGGTCGGCCGCCGAAACCCTGAGGCCATCGATGAACAACATATTCGTATCAACCGCATGACGTCCGAGCTTTTTAAGTTCGCGCACCTCGACAGCGCTGCGATCCAAATCAGCCAGGAACAATGACATCCCTTCAGTCTTTTTAGTGACCTTCTCGATGGGGGTGGTGCGCGTCAGCAGCAGCATCTTGTCCGCTTCCTGCGCTTTGGTGGTGAAGACCTTGCGGCCGTTGATCACGTAGTTGTCGCCTTCGCGGCGAGCGAAAGTCTTGATATGCGTAATGTCGTTGCCTGCATCCGGCTCGGTTACTGCAAATGAGAAGTGCCATTCACCACTCACCGCGCGCGGCAGAACCCGGCGCTTCAATTCGTCGGTCCCATAGCGAATGACCGGCGCAAGGCCGAAGATACCGAGATGGACGGCGCTCGCCGCGTTCATGGCGCCCGCGTACGCGAGTTCGCGCATCACTAGTGCTGCTTCGCTGATGCCCAGGCCGCTGCCGCCATATTCGTCGGGAATCGCAATGCCGAGAAAGCCTGCGTCGGCTACCGCTTTATAGAAATCGTGAGGAAATTCATGACGGCTATCTTGTCCGCGCCAGTATTCATCAGGAAAGCGCTGACAGAGTGCTCTAACGCCATTGACGATTTCCTGTTGTGCGTCGCTCAGGTCAAAATCCATCTCGAGTTCTCCATGGCGATTTGAGCCGCCGCTGGCCAGCCGTTAAGTTTACTCGCTTAATCCGTTGGGTATCACCAAAGTCCCAAATTAATACGCCGATCTGCGCTGGTCTACCGAGCCTTGCAAATCCGATGAATTCGCTTGAACCCTTCATCATTCTGGTAGCGCTCTTCGCCGGTCCACTCATTTTTGCGCCGCTCGAGCACAATCTGGAGCCCTATTGCTTTGCGCTGGGGGTGATTGCGGTGACGCTCAGCCGCCGATGGGAATGGCACCTGTTCCGAAAAGCAGCACTAGACCCAATGCCAATAACAATAACTGTTGTTGTGGCGGGTATCCTGTTCGGCGCGGTTCGTCCCGTGCTCGACCGGAGCTTCACCGCAATGCGCAGACTGGTTTCGCGCCCGCTACTCGCAGCGTTCGTAGTTCTGATCATTGGGCTTCTCTCGAGCGCTATCACGGCAGTAATTGCCGCGCTGATGCTGGTGGAGGCAGTGGCTTTGATGGGTCTGGGACCGAACGAACGCACGCGCGTCGTGGTGCTTGGATGCTTTGCGATTGGACTGGGCTCGGCGCTGACGCCGATTGGGGGTCCGCTGGCAACACTGGCTGCCTCCGCGATGAACCTGAATTTCGCGCAGCTGTTTAGACTACTTTCGCCGTGGGTCTTTCCAGGCATTGCCGCCATGAGCGTGCTCACCGCTTATTACGCCCGCGGGCCTTACGACCTGGTCACCGACGTTGCCAAACTGCACGAACGACCGCAGCAGGCAGTGCTACAGGGCCTCCGGATTTTCGGGTTTATCGCCGGTCTCATTCTTCTTGGAGAAGCCTGCGCGCCGTTCGCATCTCGCTACCTGGTAAGGCTCTCCAATGGCGCCCTTTTCTGGGCGAACATCGTCTCGGCGGCACTCGACAACGCGACGCTGGTAGCAATCGAGTTTCACCAAATTGACCGGGGCCGCGCACTGGCTGCACTGCTCTCTCTGCTGGTTTCGGGTGGGATGCTGATTCCCGGCAATGTCCCAAACATCGTATGCGCCAACAAACTGCGCATGCGCACCGGCGAGTGGGCGCGGATAGGCCTGCCGCTGGGCCTGATGATGCTGGGTATTTACTTTGCTGTGCTGTTTGTTCTCGGTTAACGCCGGTGCCGGCGGCCGTTCGCCGCCTGCGCAAATGTAAGGTAAATTTCCGCAATTGCTTGCGAGACTAACCTATAGGCCGAAGAAGACGAGTAAACGGTGCCAGCGTGCTGCATAAAATTATAGCAGGTGCAACACAGACGGGCATCATACAGATCTCGTTTGCGCCCCACCAATGTCCGCTACGCCGGGATTGGTTCGGCGCGAGATCTTCCGATGCTCCCTTGTGGCAGTCCGATGCGGAATAGGGTTAGCGCGCAAATTGCGCCACGATAGCGTTCGCGATAAATCAATTTGGATGCACGGGTATGCCGCCCCTGAAGCGCGGCAAGGAGGAAGGCGAGTCAGATGACTCCGAAACAAGTTCTGCAAATGATCAAAGACAAAGGCGTCGTCATGGTCGATATCAAGTTCATCGACCTGCTCGGCACCTGGCAACATTTCGCCACACCGGTCAGCGAGTTCAGGGACGAGGCACCATTCGAGGAAGGGCTTGGCTTCGACGGTTCATCTATTCGCGGATGGCAATCAATCGAGAGCAGCGACATGCTGGTGATTCCCGATCCTGACACCGCGGTCATCGACCCGTTTACCAAAGAGCCGACGCTTTCGCTGACGTGCAATATCCAGGATCCGATTACTCGCGCCGCCTATACCCGTGACCCGCGCAACGTGGCGCGCAAGGCAGAGGCCTATCTGAAATCCACCGGTATTGGTGACCTCGCCTACTTCGGACCCGAGCCCGAATTCTTCATTTTTAACGGTATCCGCTACGATACCAACCAGCATTCCAGTTATTACTATATCGACTCCAATGAAGGGACGTGGAACAGTGGCAAGGAGGGGCCCAATCTGGGCTACAAGCCGCGTTACAAAGAAGGCTACTTCCCGGTCCCGCCGAACGACACGCTGCAGGATATCCGCTCCGAGATGGTACTCGAAATGGAGCGGGTCGGCATCCGCGTCGAGAAGCATCATCATGAAGTCGCAACTGCCGGCCAGGCCGAGATCGACATGCGCTTCCAGCCGCTGACCAGGATGTCCGACTGGCTCACCTGGCTGAAGTACATTTGCAGAAACGTCGCCACCCGCCACGGTATGACAGTCACCTTTATGCCGAAGCCGATCTTTGGTGATAACGGCTCCGGCATGCACACCCACCAAAGCATCTGGAAAGGGGAGACGCCGTTATTCGCTGGCTCCGGCTATGCCGGAATGTCGGAACTGGGGCTTCACTATATTGCCGGTATTCTGCAACACGCGCCGGCGCTGGCAGCTTTCACCAACCCGGGCACCAATTCCTACCGCCGGCTGGTGCCTGGCTTCGAAGCGCCGATCAATCTCGCGTACTCCAGCCGCAATCGTTCGGCCGCGGTGCGCATTCCGATGTACTCGCCTTCACCAAAGGCCAAACGCATCGAGGTGCGCTTCCCGGATCCCACCTGCAATCCCTATTTGGCATTTTCGGCAATGCTGATGGCGGGACTCGATGGTATTCAGCGCCGGCTCGATCCGGGTCAGCCGCTCGACAAAGATATATACGCGCTGACGCCGGCCGAGCTCGCCGAAGTGCCGACTATGCCGGCGTCGCTGGAAGCAGCGCTGGAAAATCTTAAGAACGATCATGAGTTCCTGCTCAAGGGCGATGTCTTCACCGAAGACCTGATCGAGACTTGGATCGACTACAAATACAACCGCGAAGTGAGCCAGGCCCGGCTGCGGCCTCATCCCTACGAGTTTGCCTTGTATTTCGACGCCTGATCCGGTGAGCATCGCGGGACCGGCTTTCGAGCCGAACATCTGAACCGAGCCATGCAAGATGGGCGGCAGTTCACTGCCGCCCAATTTACTTGGGAAAGCTGCCGTCGGGCAGGAACACCACTGAATTGGGAAAGACCGTCACGCGCCCGCTTGGCTAATGGCCAGTATCGCCGGTGCCCACCTCCATCAGGGCGAGGTTGGCTAATGCTTTCATTGAAACTTCGGCCAGCGCAAAAACAGGAAGGCTTGAATCCGCAGGAGCGGGGCTCCAGCAAACTGTAAGACTTCGCTCGCGAGAACACAAGCACAGCCGGCTCCTCGAGCATTCGAATCGCGATAAGCTTTCGATGCGGTGCCTTGTCAATATGTTAATCGAATGCATACCCGGTGTTGACAACGAACATGAAGTCAGTTAGCGTCTATTCCGGCGGTCGAGGGTCACTGACAAATTGTTACCAGACCAGGACGGGGTCAATCGTCGTGGGGGCTGCTCAAACCCGCCCTCGAGAGCCGCGGTCAAGGTGGGGCGACCCCGTCCTATTTGAGAAGGGTGTGCGCGCCTTTCTTCACAGATAGCCCGATTCATTCCTTCCCGGATTCTCACACCAAACGCGAATCGCGACATTACCGTGCGGCATTCCGAAGCGAGTTGATAGTAGCCGCAACAGGAACAAGCCTAATTCGCGGATAGTATATCAGTAGTTCTGCGTGATTGACGGGTTTGACCAGATGATAGTCGAACCCGGCCAGGCGCGAGCGCTCGCGGTTCGCGCTCCTGGCCATAGCCGCGGGTCGCCACCAGCGTGGTTTCCGCTCGCCGAATCTGCCCGGCAAGCGCCGCGTGACTTCGTAGCCATCAATGCCGGGCAGGCCGATATCCAGCGGGATAACATCGGGGTCGAAGCTGCACGCGATTTCGAGTGCGGAGTTCCATCACGGGGCATCGCGAGCTCGAAGCCGCAAAGCGAGAGCAAGTCTGCCATGGTGTCAGCACAATCCACGCCGTCGTCGGCGACCAGAACACGGCGGCTCGCGGCCCACGCCGGGCGCGGCTGCAGGCGCTGAGTTGGCCCCATCGATCTGGAGTGGCTGGCAATTGCGCGCGAGGCGCGCTGGTGGCGGCCTCACAACCCGCTGTTCGACCTCAAGCGATCCCATGGCCGCGGCGCCGGACGGGTGCCTTTTGAGCGAAGGCGACGGAACGGGCGCTGGCGATTACTCATAGAGCAATAGGTGCTCTCAGTAATTGATCTATGACTTAAAGCTCCAGCAATCGGCTATTCCGCCGTTTGCTTGAGCCGTGATAATTTCGCTTCCCGGGATCCCGCATCAGGAGCATGGCGATGAGTGACGCGGATAACAAGCTAACGAGGGTCGGCGTCTTCTACGACGGTAACTTCTTTTCGCATGTCAGCAATTACTACCTTTACTACCACCAGCGCCGCGCACGTATAAACATCACTGGTCTGCATGACTTCATCAGAAAGCAGGTCGCCGCCTTCGAAGGGGTCGACGAACGTTACTGCCAAATCGTCGACGCCCATTATTTTCGCGGCCGCCTCTCAGCCCGTGAGTCGCAGAACCGGAATCAACTCTACGGCGAAAGGCTATTTGATGACGTCTTGGTCCGCGAAGGAGTAACTACCCATTACCTCCCGGTTTCGACCGAGAAGGAGACCGGGATTGACGTTTGGTTTGCGCTCGAAGCATTCGAGCAGGCTGTCTACAAGCGTTTCAACGTCTGCGTGCTCATCGCCTGTGACGGAGATTACGTACCTCTGGCGCGCAAGCTTAACACGGTAGGCGCAAGAGTCGTGGTCCTTGGTTGGGATTTCAAATACGTGGACCACCAAGGCGAGGAGCGCGAGACGCGCACGTCGCAATGGCTGCTCAATGAGGCAACTTATCGGATCCCGATGAGCGATATCATTGAAGACCACACGCGGCGCAACGACCCTCTGATTAACGCGCTGTTCGTACCGCGCAAGGATCTCGGCTCGTGCGATCCCGCTTCGGGCGAACAGACGGTCCCATCATCGGCCGCCTTGTACGAAGGCAGCATCCAGACATTGAAAGAGGGCTATGGCTTTATCGCCAGTTCCGATCCTGCCCATCGCGGTCAGACGTTTTTCTTTTTCCACGCCGAGGTTCTTAATGCCGACTTCAACGATCTCAAGCCGGGAGATCGCGTCCGCTTTCAGCTCGGCACGAATCCACGCGGTCCATGCGCGGTGCAGGTATCGATAACGCAATGAGAGTGGCGCGCTTCAACGCTTGACATCAGCTTTGCACCCGGCGATACGAAGAGAAAGGAGGCATTGGGATGGTTTACTTACAGGCATCGCTCAAGCTGCGGGCCGGAAAGCTTCAGGATTTTGTCTCGCTACTTAATAGCCTGACTCCGGTCGTTGGCAAGCACGGATGGAAGCTGCTGGGAAGCTACGCTAGCGTCGTCGGCCGCCTTAACACGGTGGTCGACCTATGGGAGTTGCCGAATGAGGCCGCGATCCAGGCGGCGTTATCGGATTCAGAGATGGCGAAGTACGCGTCCCGGATTGGCGAGATCGTCGAGGATGAAACACTGACCTTGCTCAACAAACTGCCGATCTCATAGGTCCAAGGTAGAATGGTTGCGCTTGGGCCAGCGATTGGCGGTTCGCCAAGAGCTGGCCCGGCCGCCGAGCATGCTCACGACTTGAGAATTACATCGCGCGAGCCTTTAGCGATGTAGCAACCGCTAGAGAGTTGTCGACGTCCTCAGGCATGGCTCGACATCGGGCAGTTTGACATCGACCTGATCGAAGAGCCGCTGGAAGCGGTTAGCAAAGCGGACGACCCGGTAGATTGGTTGCGCCGCGAGATTGAGACTGTTCTGCCTAACCTGCTCAGTATTGTGTCGCTGATGAACTAGTTCAGCTGTCCACTTTCCGGGCCGCTTGGCCAACCGCCGTTTACCGCCGGGCGGTCGCTGGGGCGCGGTAAATTCAACTTAGTGACCGGCTGATAATAGCTTGATGACGACGCAGCGCATGTAGGAAAGGCACCATGGCGGATCCATTGTTCACGACGTGTAACAGCGACCGGAGATCCCGAAGAACATGGTCGCAGTCAATCCATTGGGACCACCTGCGACGCAATGTATGACAACGTCCTTTATCATACATTGAGGAAAGAGGGTGCTGACTAACTACCTGTATTTAGAACGTTGTTGAGATCGAAGTTTGTAATAAAATTAATGACGTTCGGGGGGCGAGAGGATGAGCGATTATCTCCTCTACTGGCGGCCAGAGATGGGTTCGAGCTGAGATCGACTCAGGTGTCCTCCGATTCATGTTGCGAGCAAACAGCTCCGCAGAGTTGAGGTCAAGCGATCATTTATGGAGCCTCAAAGGGACGATCGGCTGGCATACTTTCCGTGCGACCGGGATCACGGTATACTTGGAGAATGGCGGAACCTTTGAGCACGCTCAAGGCGGCGGCCGCACATAAAAGCCCCCGCGCCATCAAGCTCTATGACCGCACCAAGGAACGGCTGACGCTCGACGAGAGCGAGCGCATCAGGCTCTGAGTCTCTTCACGCATTCGAACTTGCTCGCGACCAAGCACCGAAGGGCTAATGATTCGCCAACCGGCGGAGGCGACGGCCATCGAGTGCCGGGCGAGTCCGTTCAGAGGGTCCAAAATGGAAATTCCGGTTAATAGCCGCGCGGCAACAACGCTTCTGGAAATCTTTAAGTCCGGACGGCCTTTGGTTTACGTGCGCTCCGCGGAAGAGGATCGCGTCACCGATCTTTTGCGCAACGCAGGGCAGCAGTTGTGTGGCTCGAAGCCGTTGCCTGTTTGGACCTGGAGTCTCACGGAAGGCCTATCCAGCAACGAGCGAGAAGCGCAGGACCGTGATCACAATTCCGACAATGCAGCGGAAGCCCGCTGTTGCGATCCGCGCGAGGCACTGGATTTCATTGCCAAACAAAGTGATCCTGCGATCTTTCACCTGAAGGATTTTCACGAGCCCTTGCGGGAGTCCGCTGGCGTCCGCCGCCGCCTTCGCGACCTCTACCAGATCTGTCTCGACCGTCAAAAGTTCATTGTCATCACTTCGCCGCTGCGCGTCATTCCAGAAGAAATCGAGAGAAGCCTGGCGGTCGTTGATCTGCTGCCGCCTGATCTGACCGAACTGGTGGAATTGGTACGATCGGAGGCCGATCAAATCACGGCGCGTGGAGCGCATGCCGATACCAGCGAAGGAGTTTTGAACCAACTCGCCCGCGCTTTGCAGGGACTCACCCTCGATGAGGCGCGACACGCCATGCGCCGCGCCCTCGCGGCCAGCCAAAGTCTCGGCGTCGAATCCGTGCCTGCCCTGCTCGAGGAAAAACGCATCCTGATTAAGCGCAGCGGCGTTATTGAGTACGTCGCGGACAGTACCAGCATCGGGGAAGTCGGCGGCCTCGAACGTCTCAAGAACTGGCTGCTGGAGCGGCGCAAATTATTTCAGCAGCGCGATACGTTGAGTGCCGACATTGTGCCCAAGGGGGTGCTCGTGATGGGAATCCCCGGTTGCGGCAAGAGCCTGTCGGTTAAAGCCATCGCCTCTTGCTTTGACCTTCCGCTTTACCGGATCGATATGATTGAGATCTTCTCCGGCAGGCATGGCCAACCCGAAGGCGCTTTCGTGGCAGCGTGCCGTACGCTGGAAAGTCTGGTGCCCGCTATCGTCTGGTTCGATGAGATCGAGATGGCCATTACGTCGGCGGATACAGGCGGTCAGCAAGGCCGCATTTTCGCATTCTTCTTAACCTGGATGCAGGAAAAGGCGCCCGGGCTGTTCGTCGCCGCCACCGCGAACCGCATTGACCTGCTCCCTGCCGAGATGATTCGCAAAGGCCGTTTCGATGAGGTTTTCTTTGTTGACCTGCCGCACGATGAGGAACGGATCGCGATTTTCAAGGTCCATCTCGCCCGCCGGGGCATGGATCCATCCGGGTTCAACTTCGCCCAAATCATGGAATTAACCCGTGGCTGGACGGGCGCCGAGATTGAGCAGTGCGTGATATCGGCGTTAACCAGGGCGCGTCTGGCGGAGCGGGACACGACCGAGAACGATCTGGTCAACGCGGCAGTCGGGGGAGTACCGCTCGCGCGCGCGATGAAGGAGCAAATCAACCACATCAGGCAGTGGGCCTTCCAACGCGCGGTGCGCGCTTCTCCCGACCCCATCACTCGCTAAAGGGCGAGAGATCTCGCGATAGAATTATTAAGATCGTCGAAGTTATCTCGGCTCTTATGCTCGACTTTGGACTACCCAAGAAAAAGCCCGGCGGCCGCTTATCCCGTACTGACGATTTACCACCAGGCTTGGGGGCGTAGCATCGCGGCAGACGGCAGGGCGTTCAGTAAACGAGTTCAGAAGCCGTAATAGTTATGATTTTGCGGCCGCCGCGATCGTTGCCGGTGTAGACCGATGTACTGCCGTTGAAACCTTGGCCGTTGGCGTCGTCATAAGCCCAATCGAAGCCGGACCAGTGGACCGCTGAATCGATACCGGTAGTAGGCGTATCAGGATTCAACAGGCTTGAAGGACCAGGACTGTGGGCTTTGCACTTTGGTCGCAGCCCTCTTTCGCAAAGGATCGTCAGCCGGATTTACATAAATTATTTTGAACGGGCCCACACCGGTTAGCTGAATCACCGTGTCGCCCTTTGTCAGAGCAAAATGGCGCGCACGTTTGGGCATGAAAGCGTACGAGCCAGCAGGTAACTCCCGCAACGCCTTCGTATCGAACTTCTCCCCGGTGCCGAAGAGGAAAATCCCGGACATAACCGTGATGTGCTCGTCAATTGGATGCCAATGAGGAGGAACTTTTGCCCCATCCGGCATTTTGAGACGAAACACGAACAGTGAACCGGTCTTGGCTGGATCGCCGGACAGAATCGTGCTCTGAATGCCAGGGCCAAGCGCCGGAAACGGCCCCCACTTCATATCGCCGGGCGTCAGCATCACGTGATGTGCCACAGCGGCACTGTCGCTGAGGCCGGCCCCCGACGACTGAATGAAGATTGTGGTAGTTAACACGAACACGATCAGGGCAGTAGCGCGATGTCTACTCATCAATGCCTCCTGAGCCTTGGTTCCGCCGTACCGTCCGAACGCCACCGCAGAGCTATCTCTGCCGGCGAGATTCAACACGTAGCAATTGCATGAGCCTCCCGCCAATCGGAACTCACCAACACCAGGGCGCGTCGGCTGCTGGTGGTGAGCCGGCGCCCGAGGGTTTACCGCCGACGCGCATACGTGACGAATCACTGGCTTCGGTCCTAGAACACTACTTCCAGCGCCTTGGTGAATGGTTCCATGCCAGCCCCTCCCGCGCTCTATACAAGATGAGACCTTAGAATCGCCTTTCATGCGCCATATTTTTTGAACTCGACACGCCGCCCTAGTTTTTCGCGTCCGCGATAACCCTGAGTGAATCGCGAGGGGGCAGCCGAGAGATTGTGCGCCGGTGAACGATCCTCGCGACCCAATATCAATTCGCGGCGGTCGAGCGCGCCCTGGGAACCGACAGCAGACCTCGCAGACCTCTATGTCGTTCAGCCTGGAGCGTTCTCGCTCAAGCGGCGAAGGCCGGCAGGATTTTGGTGCCGTACTGCTCGATTTGCGACATCACTTCTGCCGGTGGACAGGCTGGACGGAGAACAAATTTCACGCACCCTGCATCGACGAATGCCTGCAACTTCTCAACGCATTCGGCGGCCGGACCGACGATGCAGCGTGCGGCAACCTCTTCGGGGGGCAGCGGCAAGCCGCGCAGGAGCGGCGCCACAGTTCTCCAGGCGTTTTCGCGATCTTCGCTGACATGAGTTAACAGCAATACCCCGGCTTCACGCGGATTAAACGAACGGCCGTATTCCTCGCCAAAGCCGATTAATTTGTCCATGTCTCGCCTGAATTCCTGCGGACTGGTGAGTGCCGGAAACCATCCGTCGCCCAGGCGCACGACACGTCTAAGGATCGCGTCGCTCTTGCCGCCGATCCAGATATCCAGCGAACCTTTGCGCGGTTTCGGTTCAATCGTGACGTCCTCGAATTGGTAAAACTGACCTTGATGAGTGACGTGCGATTCAGTCCACAGACGGCGCAGGATTTTGATCCCTTCGTCGAGCCGCTTTCCACGTTCTGCCGGCGGCACACCCGAGGCGGCAAGATCGCGGAGATCACTTCCGCTTCCCACCGCCATAATCATTCGCCCCCCGGAGATATAGTCGAGCGTGGCATACGTCTTGGCAACGTGCACTGGATGGCGGGCTGGCAGCGTGAGCACACTCGGCCCCATTTTGAGCCGCTTGGTGCGGCCGGCGATCATCGCGAAAAGACAGCTTATATCGAGAGTAGGATTTCTTGTGACTATATGGTCTGATAGCCAGATGGAATCCAATCCGACTGCCTCGGCCAGTTCCGCATAGCCACAAATAGTTTCCGCGCCGGGCAGCCCGTAATTCCAGAGACCAAAGCCGATGCCGATTTTCACATCACTCATCGTATCCTCTCTTTATCACCTGACTTTCCAAGCTGATGGAGCAGGGCACGGCACTATTACAGCTCGGCTTTCGGTAGAGACTGATCCGCCGCGCACCAGGTATCCGAAGCGGCCGTCGTTACCGTGCTCTGGGCAGACCCAGCACCCGTTCGGCTATGATATTGCGCTGAATTTCTGAGGTGCCGGCCTCGATCGTGTTGGCGCGTGAGCGCAGGAAATGGTGCTGCCAACGCCCACCTTCCACTGCATGCGGCGAACCGCGCATTAGCTGACTGGCGGGTCCCTCAAGTCCCATCACTAGCTCCATCATGCGCTGATTAAGCTCCGACCAGGCAAGCTTGGAAATCGATCCTTCCGGACCCGGATTGCCGCCTTTGAGGATGTTCGAGAAGGTTCTATAAGCAGTGAAGCGCATCATCTCGAGCTCGACGTAGAATTGAGCGAGTTGTTGCCGCATAACCGGATCCTGGCTGGCCGGCTTGCCGTCGCGTCTAACGGAACGTGCCAAGTCAATTATTTCGTCGAAGACGATTCGATAGCGCATCACGGTGGCCAGCGCGCTGGTCCCGCGCTCGTTCATCAGGGTGGTGGTCGCCACCCTCCAACCCTCATTCAGCGGACCGAGCAGATTCGCGCGCGGCACGCGGACCTCGTCGAAAAACATCTCGTTGAATTCAGCCTCGCCCGTGATCTGCCGCAGCGGCTTGACGGTTATGCCGGGTGTGCGCATTTCGACCAGCAAATAGGACAGCCCGCGATGTTTTGGGGCTTCGGGGTCTGTGCGTACCAGCAGCATGCACATGTCGGAAATGTGGCCGAGCGTGGTCCAGACTTTTTGCCCGTTGACGATGAATTCGTCGCCCCTCACTTCCGCGCGCGTCTTGAGCGACGCGAGGTCGGAACCGGCGTTCGGTTCAGAAAAGCCCTGGCACCAGATCTCTTCACAATTCAGAATCTTGGGCAAATAGCGCTTTTTCTGCTCCTCGGTGCCGTGCGTGATAATCGTCGGCCCCGCCATCGAGAGGCCTAAGACGTTGAGCGGACCGGGAGCCCGGAAGCGTGCGAGCTCCTCGTTGAAAATCGCCATCTCGACCTGGCTGGCACCCTGACCGCCATACTCTTTGGGCCATGCCATTCCGAGAAATCCGTGATCGTGAAGGCGCCGCTGCCAATCCTTGAGGAAGTCAACCTGCGAGATGCCCGGCGGCCTTCCGCCGCCCCCTTTGCCCCATCCAGACGGCAGGTTTTCGCGCAGAAACTTCTGCACGCGTTCCCGAAAACGTTCCTCGCCAGGACCGAAGCTCAGATCCATCGAATCAACCTCACAGGCCGAAGTGGTTAGAGAACGCGAGACTTGGAATAGACCAACACGCGCGCAGCAGAGGTGTGTTATGCGCTTGCAGCGCTCAGATTCTCCGTTCTCTCTCCAATCTGGCTCATTCGAGCGAATTCATCAGCCGGATCAACTCGGCGCGACCCCATTCGACTTCAAAGCGGTGGCGCCGAGCCATTTTCAGCAAATGATCGCGAATGCGGCCGCTGGCAGGCGCGACCGCGAGTGCTTCTTCGACTTTGCGCGCCACCCATTCCTCGCCATGAATCAGCAGTTTCAACTGTTGCGACAATGTACCCGCACTCGCGACTTTGGCGGCAAAGGGTCCGATCCGTTGCGACGGAATGCAGCCTTCCGTCCGAATTACGTCTTCCAGTTCACGGACGGTCGCGCCTTCGTCCTCGCGCGAAGTGGTGAGAAGACGCTTAAGCTCGGCGTTTTCGACCAGGCTAGCGAGGCTGTCAAGCGCGGCTACCCCGGCCCGCTCGGACTCCAGCAATAGATTCAGAATTTCCTCAAGCACAGGCTCCACGTCGTGAAGTTACCCGTGACAATAGGGCTTCGCAAGGCGAACGCTTACCCGAGAAAAACGCTCTACCATTTGTCCCCGCTCTTCCCGGTTTAGCCGGCGCCGGCTAGCGCACGCGCTGATTGGATGCGGCGGAAGGGTAAGATGAAGTCCAGAGTTTCCTGCGCCACCCGCTCTCGTTCACTGTCGACTGTGATTACGTGGAAGCTCTCATCCAGGGCGATTAGTCGTTTGTCGGCGCAGCCCAGATGGTCCATCAGAAACTCGGCATTGCTGTTAAAAGGACACGTATGATCGCGCCGGCTATGAATCACGAGCGTCGGCTGTACAACCTCCGGCAGCCTTGCCCGCACCTGATCCGAAAGCTCGATTAAGTCGAGCGCCGCTCGCAGCGGCATCAGCCGGTTGGCAGGATGAACCAGGCGGGCGGCGCCGTCATGAATGTCAGAACCACGGTGCTGATGGAGGTAGATCCGATTGGCGAATTTTATCGACGGCCGCAGCAACCGCAACGCTGTGCGCGTCCAGAATGGCAGATAGAAGGCTGGCGCCAGCATTACCACCGCAGAAACTGCCTCGCGTTGGTCGATAGCCAGGCGCGCCGCCAGGACCGCACCCATCGAAAGTCCAATCACGACATTGGGCTCATCATATGCCCGCAAGCGCTCGAAACCCTCGACAACGCTCTCGTACCAGTTGGCGTGCGTCACTTCGCCCAGTTCTTCGGGACCGCCGCCATGGCCTGCGAGGCGGATACCGTGGACCCGCACGCCTGCGGCGGTCAGCCGCTCGCCGAGCGAGCGCATTTCGTAGGGCGTTCCAGTCAGCCCATGTATCAGGAGCGCGCTGAGGCCTGAGCCCGGTAGGAAAAATTCGCTAGTGTCTAGTGGTGGCGGGTCGGAATCGTCATCGGACGTACTCATGATTCGATCTCATTCACACTACATCGAGGAGGATCCCGAACTCTGGCCGACGAGGTCAGCGTTGATTGTGATCGGCGTAGCGAGCTTGAGATCGTTGATAAAATTCATCCAAGCGGTAGCCCGTCTCTGTTGAAGGAATTGTTGGGTGAATGCGGGGCCTTCGGTTTTCCATTCCTGTTCGGTCGGCAGCGTACGGGCGGTCACCGCGAAAATAAATGAATTACCCCCATTTTCCAGCACGCGGTCAAGAGTTGTGGGCACCTTGGATACCATCGCGGCAGCTTCGGTGGCCTCGGCGAAAGGTCCGATACCGGGAACCTGCCGATTTGCACGACGGAATTCGCCGGTAGCGTGTACTTCAAGGTGGTTGATAGCCGCAGCCGAATTAAGGTTGGCGGCGCCTTTAATCTGCTTCAGCACCGCTTGGGCAGCATCTGCAGCTAACAGCTCAGCCTTTTGGCGGACGAACGTGCCGCGCACCCTGTCCTCGATCTTACTGAACGGCGGGATCTGCGAGGGCGTGCGGTCGACCAGTTTCACCAGGTACGGCGCCGAGGTGTCCGTAACCGCCCGGATATCCCCTTTTTCGAACTTGAATGCTTCGGCGAGCAACTTGGATTCTGATTCAGCTCCCTTGACCGATTCTTCAGCGGACATGTACGGCGTCTCGACAGCGACTAGAGATCGCTTTTGAGCAAGCTTCATCAGGTCACGTCCCTCCAGCGCTGCGGCCAAATCCTGCTCCACATCCTGCCGAGCGAGGTCACTTCCCATCTTCTGCTTAATAGCCTCAATGATTTTTGGCTTTGCCTCCTCCAGCGTGTCCTGCCCCGCCTTCTTGATCTCTTCGAGTTGAAGGACGTGGTAACCATACTGGCTCTGTACCAGCGTTATCTGGCCGGGGCTAAGCCGAAAGGCGGCATCTTCGAACGGCTTTACCATCTCGCCCCGGGCGAAGTAGCCCAACTCGCCACCGCGATTTTTGGTGCCTGGATCGTCCGAATACTGTTTGGCCAGCTTGGCGAAGTCGGCGCCCGACTTGACCTTCTGCAATAGTTCTTCAGCTTTGGCCTGTGCGGCTGCCCGTTCCGCGGGTGACGCATCCGACGGTGCCGCGACGAGAATATGACGGGCGCGAACCTGCTCTGGGTGGCTGAACTGTGTGTTGAGGTTTCGTTCGTAATTGGCCTCAATATCCTGAGGTGACGGCGTTTGATTCGCGCCCAGCACTGATGGGTCGTAGCGGATGAACTCCAGTTTGATCCGCTCGGGTGCACGGAACTGGTCGCGATTGCCGTCATAATATTTGACGAGCTGCTGCTCGGAGGGATTAACGTGCGCGGTAAAGTCGGAGTAGGGAAATTTAATATAGGCGAGTGAAAGCTTTTCGCCGAAGCGGTTGAAGTCATTCCGCACTTCATCCTGACTTACTTGTACAGCCTGAGTAATCATCTGGCGCATCGTGTCGGCCAGGATACGATCGCGCGTCTTACTTTCGAATGCGGACGGCTCGAGATCGTTTTCGCGCAGAACCTCATCGTATTTCTTGAGGTTAAACCGGCCGTCAACCTGAAAAGCGGTCTGCGATCCGATGACGTGAATCAGCTCGTCATCGCTAATGTGAAGGCCCAGGTGCGCCGCCTGACGGTTGATCAAGGTCTGATCGATCAGCTGCTGCAGCGCCGTTTGCCGCAGATTGATACCCTGGAGCATCTGCGCCGATTCCTCGCCATACACGTTTTGAATCTCGCGGCGCAGGTCGATAGTTGCGCTGTCTATCTGCTCGGGCGTGATTGTCTGGCACCCCGGCATTGTGAACAGGTGTAGATAGGCGTAGCAGCCGACCTGCGCGGCAGGGCGGACACGGGTGAAATAGCTGGCGGCGCCCCAACTGCCAAAGAACAGCGCGAAAACCCCGCCGAGCAGGAGCAATAGCACGCGCGTGCCCCACGAATAGCTGTGTCGTCGAAATGCCTGTAGCATACCTTTGCATCATAAATCAGTGCGATTTGGTGGGCAATTGCGCCTGGCTTACTTGCTTGACGTGAAGAATGTCTGTTAGTTTTTCAATTTGCGCGAACTCCTGATTTTTCGCGCAGGTCCATCGGGCAATTAAGGAATCGCGAGGGCGAGTGCCAGCAACGGTGCGGCGGCGGATGGCTCGAACAGGGCATCGCAAGGGGGCGAAAATAAGTGGTCCTTAATTCTATCTCAGGTTGGTTTTCCAATGATCTCGCGATTGACCTCGGTACTGCCAATACCCTGATCTACGTCAAGGGTGAGGGTATTGTCTGCAACGAACCATCAGTGGTGGCGGTGCAGAAGGATTCACGCGGTGGCCGCCGGGTTCTGGCGATTGGGGCCGAAGCGAAAAAGATGCTCGGCCGCACCCCGGGCTCGATCGTCGCGATTCGGCCACTCAAAGACGGGGTGATTGCCGACTTCGAGATCACCGAGAACATGCTCCGCCATTTCATCGAGAAGACACATAACCGCAAGTTGTTTGTACGTCCGCGCATCGTCATCTGCGTGCCCTTCGGCATTACCGCAGTGGAGAAACGCGCAGTGCGCGAGTCGGCGGAATCGGCGGGCGCGCGCGAGGTTTACCTGATTGAAGAACCGATGGCGGCGGCGATTGGCGCCGGCCTGCCGATCACTGAACCGGCCGGTAACATGATTGTCGACATCGGCGGAGGTACCACCGAAGTCGCCGTAATCTCGCTAGCAGGCGTTGTTTTCTCGCGCTCGGTGCGCGTGGCCGGCGACAAAATGGACGAAGCGATAATCCAGCACATCAAGCGCAAATACAATTTGCTGATTGGCGAGCGCACCGCCGAGTTGATCAAAATTACTATAGGTTCCGCTTACCCCGGCAATGAGATCCAAACCATGGAGATCAAGGGCCGCGACCTGGTGGCCGGGGTGCCCAAGATAATCGAGATAACCGACGAGGAGATTCGCGAAGCCTTGATGGAACCGGTTCATCAGGTCGTCGAATCCGTACGGATTGCGTTGGAGCGGACGCCGCCGGAATTAGCTTCTGATATAGTTGAAAAAGGAATCGTGCTCGCCGGCGGCGGGGCGCTGCTCCGCAATCTTGACGTTCTGCTCCGCGAAGAAACCGGACTGCCGGTGACGCTCGCCGACGATCCACTAACGGCGGTGGTGATGGGCGCCGGCAAGGTGCTCGATGAGATTTCGCTGCTGCGCGACGTTACGGTCGATTGACTCCCGCCGGGCTAACCATGGCCAATCGACGAGTGTCAGATAAGGAGAATTCCCAGTTCCTAGCACGAAAGTGAAAGGTTCCTTCCTCTGGCGCAACCGGGTGGTGTTCACCACTGGCCTGCTCTTGCTAATCGCGTTGCATTTCCTTTCTACCGGCGTCCGGCCTGAAGCTCGTGCGAATAAGCCATCACTGGTGCTGATGGAGGCGGTTAAACCGCTGCTGGTGGTCGAGTCCCAGATGGCTGACGATGCCAGCGACTTCCTGCACAACTATTTCGACCTTGTCAGCGTCCATCAGGAAAATCTGCGGCTGGAGCAACAAGTGGCGCAGCTCGAAGGTCAGCAGCGGCGCATGGTGGAACTGGAAGCTGAGAATCGTCATTTGGCTGACCTGCTTGAACTACGCGACGCGCTGGACACAACGGCGATAGCCGCTAACGTAATTGGCAGCGATGCGACCGGCCTTTCGCGCACGCTGATGCTGTCCGAGGGCGACCGGCAGGGCTTGCGGCGCGACATGGCGGTAATCTCCATTAATGGGGTTGTCGGTAAATTGATTGCGGTGTCGCACGACGCGGCGCGGGTGTTGTTGGTCAGCGATCACAACTCGGCGCTGGACGCGTTTGATCAACGCAGTCGCGCCCGCGGCATCGTCGCCGGCGTAGTCGAGGACGGATTGGCAATGAAGTACGTCGACCGCTCAGAAGACATTAAGCCCGGCGACATGATAGTGACCTCGGGGCTCGATGGAATTTTCCCGCGCGGGCTGCTGGTCGGGACAGTCGCACGAGTCTCGAAGGAGCGGCCGGGACTGTTTTTAAATGTCGAGGTGAAGGCTGCGGTTGATTTTCGCGAGCTTGAGCAGGTCATGATTCTCACCACGCGCGTGCCCGCGCCATCGGTGCAGAATAACGGCTGAAGTGGTCGTGCGATTGCTGCTGCTGTTCTCGCTCGCCACCTTCGTTGCGCTGGTCCTGCAGACCACACTACCGCGATTATTGCCATTCGGGATTTTGATGCCGGATTTGGTGCTGATTCTGGCGGTCGATCTTGGCATGCGCCATCCGCGCGCCCTCACGGCACTGATGGCATTCGCGATGGGCTATGCGGTGGACGCCTTTTCCGGGGTCGAGCTTGGCCTGAATGCCTTGTTGTTGACGGTGGTATTTATCTTCGCGTATTGGCTCTCGCGGGTGCTGATCTCGGCCAGCACAGCGGTTGGCGTGATGGCGGTATTCGTTGGGGTTGTTTTCAGCGATGTCGGCAATTATCTGATCAGTTCCGGACTCGCTCCGGCTGATCGGCTCCATGTCCTGATGCCGGCGGTATTGATCCAGGCCGCCGTGACTGCGTTGTTGACCCCGTCTGTGTTTCAAATTACCGGCTGGGGTGCGCGAATGGTTGGATTGCGCATGCACGGCGCGAGCCGATAGACTGCTGGATACGCCACTATGGCGAAGTTGACCGCCGGAAGAAAAACCTGCCCGGTTCCCAAGCTGGAACCTCGGATTGTGGCACTGATGCTGTTTATCTGCACGGTGCTAGGCGCCGCGGCCGTGCGTCTGTACTACCTGCAAATAATCAAACATCACGACTTATCCGATCTGGCGGATCGCAACCGAATCCGGATCCAGCGGATGCCTGCCTTGCGCGGACTCGTCTACGATGTACATCACCGGCCCCTGGTAGATACGCGGCCATCCTTCGACGCCGTGATGGTGCCCGAGGATGCGCCGGACCTCGGGCGAACAGTCGATCGGCTCGAGCAGCTGCTCGGCGAGGATGGGGCGGCCAAGAAACTCGAGGACGCCCAGGAGCAAGGCCGGCCCGAGTTCGAGCCGGTGACGGTCGAGGAGCGGCTTAATTGGCAACAGGTAGTCACGCTGGAAACTCATCAGCTCGACCTTCCGGGCGTCAGTCTCCAGGTCAATCCTCAACGCCACTACATCTATGGGCCGCTCGGGTCACATCTGCTGGGATATGTCGGTGAGGTTACCGTAAAGGATCTCGCTCGTCTGGCCAGCTATCGAATGGGCGACGAAATCGGCAAATTCGGCCTGGAGCGAAGCTGGGAAGACATCTTGCGCGGCGATAGCGGCGGTCAGGAAATCGAAGTTGATGCGGTCGGCCGGCGCCTCCGGCTCCTGCGTGAGATTCCAGAAAAGCCAGGCGACAGCATTATCATGACCATCGATTTCGACCTTCAACGGGTGGCCGAGGAAGCCATCGGCGATCGCGCTGGCGCATTGGTCGCCCTCGACCCTGATACTGGCTACATTCTGGCGCTCGCGAGCCATCCGGCATTCGATCCTAATGTTTTCGCCGGCGGCATCAGCTCGGCTCAATGGCGCGCGCTAACGACCGATCCAGCTCATCCTTTACAGAATCGCGTGACCCAGGGGACCTATCCGCCGGGCTCGACCTTCAAAATCGTTGACTCAATCGCCGGCTTGTCCGACCGGACGCTGACCCCGCACACTGCGTATTTCTGTCCCGGCGGTATGTATTTTGGCGGCCGCGAATATCGATGCTGGCGCAAGCAAGGGCACGGCGCCATATCGGTCCATCGAGCCATCGTCGAGTCATGCGACGTATTTTTCTATAACGTCGGCCAGCACCTTGGAATTGATCGGCTTGCCGCGTGGGCCCACGCCCTCGGCCTGGGCAAGAAGACCGGCATCGAACTCGACAACGAGAAGTCCGGGGTGGTTCCGTCAGCGCAATGGAAGTGGCGCCGCTATCGCGAGCGCTGGTACCCGGCGGAAACCTTGTCGGTGGCGATTGGCCAGGGCTATGTCGCAATAACTCCGCTGCAGTTAGCTCAACTCGCGGCGGAGATCGGCAATGGCGGCACCTTCTATCAACCGCAATTCGTCAAAGAGATCGACTCGATCGACGGCACCCCGGTCAAAGTTTTTCCGCCGGTCATCCGCAGCCGTGTCCATATTGACCCGGCGGTGCTCGACCAGGTCCGCGCAGGAATGGTTGGAGTGGTCAACGCCGGCGATGGCACCGCTCATGCCGCCCGGCTCGACGACGTGATTGTGGCAGGCAAAACCGGCACCGCCCAAGTTATCAAAGAAGCCCAGGGCGTGCGCGTCAAGGAAAACGAAGGACCGGAGAGATATCGCGACCACGGATGGTTCATGGCGTTCGCCCCAGTTGACCATCCTCGCATCGCCATCGCTTGCATTATCGAGCACGGCGGTCATGGCGGTAGTTCCGCAGGGCCGGTGGTCAAGGCGGTAATGCAGGAATTCTTCATGAAGAATCCCCCGCAGGGCGCAACGCCAGGGCAATTGACGAAGCGGACGGACAATGCTCGTTTGGCCTCTGCGTTGAGCACGGGCGGACGGGGGACTGAAGCGCATGAGCAACTGGATGCGCAGACTGAGTAGGCTCGAAGCTGATCGCGGTGAGAGCCGACTAGGACAGGCGCCCCTGCCTTTCCATCACAAAACTCGCGAGCCAGCCGGCCAGGCGTAGTTTCCATGGCGCTTGATCGGCGTATGCTTTTGCATTTCGACTGGACCATCTTTATGGTGGCGTTGGCCCTCGCTGGTGTCGGATTAGTGAGCGTGCTAAGCGCCACCTGGACCGGTGCTCGTCATCCGTTGGACCCGCTGGTGCTCCGGCAGCTCATTTGGATAGGGGCGGGAGTTGCGCTGATGACCGCGGCCGCGCTGTTCGATTATCGCGCCTTGAATTCCTACGCCTATCCGTTCTACGTGGTCACCCTTGGATTGCTAATCGTAGTTGCAGTCGCCGGACAAAGCACGGGAGGTTCGCGGCGATGGATCAACCTGGGCTTGCTGAAGTTGGAGCCCTCCGAAATCGCGAAGCTCGCCGTCGTGCTCGTGATGGTGCACTACCTGCGCGAGGAACCACCGCGCGGCGGATGGCGCGCACACCAAATGTTGATTCCGGCCATTCTGCTGGCGGTCCCGGCGATACTGGTGCTGAAGCAGCCTGACCTTGGCACCGCTCTGATTCTCATCATGATAACCGTGACGCTGGTGTTCGTCAGTGGCCTGAATTGGCGAACGATGGCGGTGGTCGTGCTCGGTGCGGTGCTGGCTGCTCCTATGGCGTGGCATTATCTGAAACCGTATCAGCGCGAACGGCTAGTGAGCTTCATTAATCCGCAGTCCGATCCACTCGGCGCCGGCTATCACATCATCCAATCTGAAATCGCCATCGGTGCGGGCGGCGCTTGGGGGAAAGGCATGTTCCAGGGAACGCAGGCGCGGCTCAATTTCCTTCCCGAGCAGACCACGGACTTCATCTTTTCGGTATATGCCGAGGAATTCGGCTTTGCCGGTTCGATGCTGTTGCTCGGTCTGTACCTCGCACTAATTGCGCGCGGCGTCTGGATTGCGCGGCACGCGCGCGACCGTTTCGGCTCGCTACTGGCGGTTGGGGTAAGTGGGATAATTTTCTGGCAGGTGGCAATCAATATCGGAATGGCGACTGGGATGGTGCCGGTGGTCGGCATCACTCTGCCGTTGGTCAGCTATGGCGGTTCGTCACTGATAGCAATGATGGTGGGGGCGGGCGTTCTAATCAGCATCAACATGCGCCGCTATTTGTTCTGAGTAGTTGGATAGCCACTTTCGGCTGTCATCATCCTTCTTTATTCGAGGCAATTGAGATGGCACGCGCCGTCAAATTCACCAATCCGCGCGATCAGGAAATCTTTGAAGCCCATCGCAAATACATCGAGACGATGGAAGCCCGGCTCGAAACGATTAGCGATGGCGCCAAGATGCATTATCTCAAGGTGCTGGTATCATTGACCGAAAAGCTCGCAATGCCCGGCAAGCCGCTCTCGGAAATCGTTGGCGAGATGATGAGCGAAGCCGCGCCGCTGCTGTTCCAGGCGATGCAACGTTGAGTGCTCTTTGATCCATAACCATTGGTCGCCGGATGGAAGAGCCCCACCAGCGAGCGTGTTAATAGCGGATAACGCGCGGTTGTGTGTATCGCTCAACATTCTCAAGGATCCACTTCAGGCGCGGCCTATGTGCCGCCGCCACTTCGTCTCTCCGGCGGCGTTGAAGCTTTAACCTGAATCCGGCGTGATTCGCGATTGGAAAGCTTCTCTTGGGGGCTTCTTCTAAGGTCCGAGTCGTGCTTTTGGTGACTTGAGCCAAAGCTACCTAATAGGTAGCTTTGGCTGCGATGCCACGTGGG
>Ga0207416_1000708_pt1 | contig 52655 bp, 67 predicted proteins | sample PaiPotPPM11metaG_FD_184107 | JGI IMG/M metagenome (GOLD analysis project Ga0207416, IMG submission 184107) | Iron sulfur acid spring bacterial and archeal communities from Banff, Canada, to study Microbial Dark Matter (Phase II) - Paint Pots PPM... ... | reverse complement strand
ATCAGGTACTCCGTCTCGTCGAGCTTGATCTCGCTGCCGGCGTACTTGGCGTAGACGACCCGATCGCCGATCTTGACGTCGAGTGGCTCACGCTTGCCGGTGGCCTCGATGAAGCGTCCGTTGCCGATAGCCTCGATCATGCCTTCCTGCGGCTTCTCCTTGGCGGTGTCCGGCAGCAGGATGCCGCTCTTGGTCTTCTCCTCACGCTCGACCGGCTTGATGACGACGCGATCGCCGAGTGGTCTCAATTGCATGGTCAGAACCCTCCTTGGTGGGGTGGTTAGCACTCAGTTAGCCCGAGTGCTAATGATAGCCGATAGGACGGCAGCTTTCAACCCTCCTGGGGGCTTTGTCACGAGGCTGGCAAAGGACTAGGCTCGGAGCGTCTGGACCACCTGAGGAGGGATTAGCCTGATGAAGAGGGGGATCCGCCTATCCGCGCTTGCGCTCGCCGCCGCCCTCGCGCGGCCCTTGACCTCACCCTGACCAATGCCGCCTGTCCCGGCGAAACCAGCGGCAGCATGATCAGCGGCATGCGGCCAGACAAATGGATGCCAGGACTACCGAAGCGCCTTCCCACTCCATACGCAATACAGCGGCGCCCAGCTTGCGTTTGCCGTCAGCTACCTGCGCTCCCATCACCACACCGACCTCGTCACCGTACAGATCGGTGGAAACGACCTCCTGATCCTCCAGACGCTCTTGCAAAGGCAATTCGACCTGCATCCTCCAGGGACTGGGACCGGTTGAGGCCCAGATGATGGCCAACCTCAATACGATCTATTCGGCGATCCGAAATCGCGCCCACTATCACGGCACCATCGTGGCGGTTCCCTATTTCGCCTTCAACTACAACGACCCGAATAACGTGGCGATCGCACTCTCACTCGATGGGGTCGTGGCGGCGGTCGCGGTTCGGCACCACTCGCGAGTCGCAAACGTGTTTGGCGCCTTCTACAGAGCCTCAGCGGATTCGCCGTTTCTCGCTCATGTGCCCTGTTTCGCGGGCCTGCAGGTTGTCCTCAACCCGGGCCCACCGCCAACGTGCGACATCCATCCCTCGGCAGCCGGCCATGCGGTGTTTGCGAAAGCCATTGTGGCGGTGCTGCCACGTAGGGCGGACGACTAGCTGAAGCCGAGGCTCGGATCCGCTTCGAATGGCGCTGGATCCGGGCCTCGCCTTTCCCATTCGACCAGCGCCGCGGCACCGATCATTGCGGCGTTGTCGGTACACAGGTCGGGTGCCGGTATGACCAGCCGGGCGAGACCGCCCAGCCGGGCCTGGGCCGCCTCCCGCAGGCGGCGGTTCCGGGCTACGCCCCCGCCCAGGATGATGGTTGGAACCGGTTCGGCCGCGTAGGCCGCCTCCACCCGGGTCAGGAGCGCGTCGACGATCGCCTCCTGGTAGCTCGCGGCCAGGTCAGCTCGTTGCTGCTCGCTCAGATCGCCGCGCTTCCGGACGTCGTAGAGCAGCGCCGTCTTGACGCCGCTGAAGCTGAAGTCGAAGCCGGGAGCGCGGGGGCGCGGAAACCGGACCGCCTTCGGGTCGGCGCCGGCGGCCAGCCGGTCGATCGCCGGGCCACCCGGGAAGGGCAGGCCGAGGATGCGGGCCCCCTTGTCGAAGGCCTCCCCGGCCGCGTCGTCACGCGTCCGTCCGATCACCTCGATAGCGCCCCCAGGGTGCCAGCGGATGAGGTCGCTATGGCCGCCGGAGACGATCAGGGACAGCGCCGGGGGAGCGATTGCGGGGTCCTCGAGCTGGGCCGCATAGAGATGGCCGGCCAGGTGGCTGACGCCGATCACCGGTAGTCCGCGCGCCCAGCCGATCGCCTGGGCGAGATTGACTCCGACCAGCAGGCAGCCGATCAGTCCCGGACCCCGCGTCACGGCTATGGCGTCGATTGCCTCCCAGCGAGTGCCCGCAGTCTCCAGCGCGCGCTCCAGCACGGGGACCATGGTCTGCAGGTGGGCGCGCGCCGCCAGCTCGGGCACGACTCCACCGTAGGCCGCGTGCAACGCATCCTGCGAGCGGACGATGTTCGAAAGGTAGCGGGGCCCGCTGACAACCACGGCAGCGGCCGTTTCGTCGCAGGAGGTCTCGACTGCGAGAAGTTGCAGGGTTCCCGGCTTACTCGGGAGGGCTGGCGGCGATGCCTTCGATCTCCAGCGATTGAAGGATCTCGCCAAAGCGCCGCTTGAAGGCGGCCGCCTGGATCGAGTCGGACCACATCACGATCGCGTCCTCGTTGTTGTCGGTGTAGTAACCGCGGCGCCGGCCGATGACCTTGAATCCGAACTTCTCGTACAGGCGCACGGCCACGTCGTTGGAGGGCCTGACCTCGAGCGTGAGCCAGCGAGACCCGAGCTGGTAGGCGCGCTGAATCAGTGCCGCCATCAGCGCATGCCCGTAGCCCTTCCCCTGTTCGCCGGCGCGCACTCCAACGGTGGTTATGTGCGCCTCGTCACTCATCTTCCAGAGGCCCGCGTAACCCACGATCTCTTCGTCGCGGCGCAGGACCAGGTAGTAGGCGGAGCGGTTGTGATGCAGCTCCCGGTAGTACGCGTTGCGGGGCCAGGGGGTGGGAAAGATCTCCTTCTCGATCAGCTGGATCTGCGCGATGTCTTCCTCGCGCATGGCATCAACCAGCACTCGTGACTTGAGTTGCATCATCATGGCGCCTTCCTTTTGCGCTCCTCGGCTGCCGCCGGCTGAACGTAGAGCGCCTGGACTTCATCATATCGCACAGGTTTTGCAAATTCGAAGTTCTCGATCGCATACGCGGCCAGGGCTTCGCTGGCCGCCGAGCGCTCCTCCGGGGGCACCTCGAGGTTGGAGTGAACCGGTGACCATGACTGCAGCGCGCCGGCCGGCTCGACCATGATCCGGCCGTTCGGGGGAAGCCAGGAAGGGAGCTCGGCAACCAACAGACGCCTGATCTCCTCACCCGCGCGCCAGGCATAAACCTCGCCGTGTCCCGCATCCCTCACCGCCACCATGGCCGCCTCCGGCCGGCTGCGCCGGGCCAGGATCGGCAGGCTGTCGAGCAAGTAGAGGGGAAGATGGCGCGCATAGGCAACACCCGCGGCAAGTGAGAGGCCGACCCGTAGCCCGGTGAAGGAGCCGGGTCCGCGCCCGGCCGCAACTGCCTCCAGGTCGTCGGAGCCGGCCCCGCCTTCGCGCATCAGGGCCTGGAGCCGGACAAGGACGGGAGGATCGTCGCGGGATCGGACCCAGTCGGCCCTGGCTACGGGCCGGGACCCGTCGAGGAGGCTTAGGGCCTGCTCGATCCCGGAGGTGTCAATCGCCAGCCGCATCGAAAACCCTCCGCACCCGATCTGGGCCACGCCGAAGCGCGAACCTGCGCTCGGTTTCGCCCGTGACCGCGAGATCGATCTGGATCGTGGCCCATTCCTCGAGCGGCTCGGCTCTGGCCGGCCACTCGATCACGGCGATGCTATCGGCGGAAGGTTCGTCGAGGCCGGCATCGACCCAGGCGGCTCCGGCCAGCCGGTAGAGATCGTAGTGCTCAACGGGGATTCGGCCGTCGTAGTGATGGTGGAGCACGAAGGTGGGACTGTGTACCGCAGCCGTGACTCCCAGGCCCTCGGCAAGCCCTTTGACGAGCTCCGTCTTGCCGCTGCCAAGATCGCCGTCGAGCGCGATCACGTCGCCAGGCTCAAGGGCGGCGGAGAGGCGCACGCCGAAAGCCCGTGTCTCGTCCGGCGATCGGGTCTCAACGAAAATGCTGATAGCCCACCTTCTCCAGTGAGACCGGCACGCCCAGGCGGCGGAACCTGATCCCCGGTTCTGCGTCGATGGTGCCGACCACGGTCAGCGGGCTCGTCCCTCGCCTGAGAGCTGCGACCGACTTCTGCATGAGTGCCGGCGGCGCTGCGCAGACGAGCTCGAAATCTTCGGATTCAGCCAGGGCGAGCTTCCACTCCTCCGGCCGCAGGCCTGGGGCGAGCGGGAGCCGGTCGATGTCGATCGTGGCGCCCAGTTTGCCCGGCTCGGTGAGTTTTTCCAGCTCCCGGTAGAGGCCGTCGCTGATGTCCCCCGCGACCCTCACACCGGCGCGGACCAGGGCCTGGCCGGCCTCTACCCGTGGCTCCGGGTCGAGCTGCCGTCTTACCCATTCGCGTTCCGCGCCTCGGCGCGGGGCCTGGCGCGACTCGAGCAGTCTGAGTCCAGCCGCGGCGCCGCCAATCGAGCCAGTCACGGCTACCTGCCAGCCTGCCCTGGCGCCGGCGCGCTTGAGCAAGCGGCGGGCCGACTGGACCCGCCCGATCAGAGTGGCAGTCAGGGTCAGCGGCCCCGACGTCGCACTGAGGTCGCCGCCCGCGATAGTGCTTCCGAATCGAGTCGCCTGTTGCGCAATTCCCCTGTAGACCCGCTCGACATCGCTCGACTTCATTTCCCGGCGAAGGCACAGGGACACCAGGGCATGCCTCGGTTCCGCGCCCATCGCCGCCAGGTCGCTGAGGTTGATGGCCATCAGCCGCCGCCCCAGTTTGCGCCAGTCGAAAGCCGGCCAGTCGAGGCGGAAATCGATGCCTTCGACCAGGGTGTCGACAGTGCCAACCACAAAGCGGTCGCCAATCCACACTGCCGCGTCGTCCTCGGGTGCCGGAACCAGCAGGCCTCCCTCTCGACCGTCGAGATACGGGCTCAGCATCCGCAATAGGCCGGCCTCACCGATCTCCGCGAGGGTTCGAGCCGGGCGCTGGCGACTGGCTATACGGGGACGCCCTCGACCGGGCTGCTGGCGACTGCCCTGAGACCGATGTGGGCGCGGCCGGCGAGAAAGGCCCGCCGTCCGGCAACGACGGCTTCGGCAAAGGCCCGGGCCATCTCGGGTGGGTTGTTCGCTTTCGCGATCGCCGTGTTCACCAGCACCGCGGCCGCCCCCAACTCGAGGCATCGGGCCGCCTCGGAGGGGACGCCGAGCCCGGCGTCGACGATCACCGGCACCGGGACCTTCTTCAGGATCAGCTCCAGGTTCAATAGATTCTGCAGGCCGAGCGTGGTGCCGATCGGGGCGGCGCCCGGCATGACGGCCGCCGCACCCGCCTCGTAGAGCCGGATCGCCTGCACCACGTCATCACTGGTGTAGGCCATCACGATAAAGCCTTCCTTGACCAGCTGCCGTGTGGCTTCGAGCGTCCCCTGCGGGTCTGGAAGCAAAGTGTCCTCGTCCCCGATGACTTCGACCTTGATGAAGTCGGAGTAACCGGCGGCCCGAGCCAGGCGCGCCAGGCGGACGGCGCCCTCGGCCGTGGTAGCGCCCGCCGTATTTGGAAGCAAGGTGTACCTGCGAAGGTCGACACCCTCGAGCTCGGAGCGGCCACCATCCAGGTTCAGCCTGCGGATCGCGACCGTGATCATCTCCGGTTGCGCCGCCTCCAGGCACTGGGTCAGCACCTGGTTGGATGCGAACCGCCCGGTACCGTGGATCAGACGCGATCGGATCGAACGTCCGCCGATCGACAGCGAGTCCAGGCTTTCCGGGGCCCCACCGCCGACGAAGTAGACCAGCTCCAGCTCGTCGCCGGCATGGACGTTGGTCTTCTCGAAATCCTCGCGGCGGCGGATCTCACGGTTGTGCTCGATCACCACCCGTCCGGGCTGGACATCGAGCCGGTGCAGCAGGTCGAGCAGACTGAGTCCGTCCTCAACCTTCCTCGGCTTGCCGTTGACCGTGACTGTGACTTCGCTCACGTCGTCAGCGCCTCCTGCTTCGCATCGATGAGTTGGCGGAGCTGCCGTGCCACCGACGAAGGGGCGTCCGCGTCATAGACGGCGCGAACCACGGCGATGGCGCGGGCACCTGCCTCCATCACCTCGGGCACGCTGGCAAGGTCGATGCCTCCGATGGCCACGAACGGCAGCCGGATATTTTCGGCGACCTGGCGGACCAACTTGGTGCCGACTGCGGGCCGCCCGGCCTTGGTGGGAGTTGGGAAGACGGGTCCGACGCCGAGGTAATCGACGCCGTCGGCGACCGCCCGTTGCGCCTGCTCGAGGGAGTGGGTGCTGCGGCCGATGAGTCGGCCCTGGAAGCCGTGCAGGCTGCGGATCATGGCCGGCGGAAAGTCATCCTGGCCGAGGTGGACGCCGTCGGCATCGGCCGTGATCGCCAGGTCGGGGTGGTCGTTGACGATGAAGAGGGCGTCATAGTCCCGGGTCAGCTCGCGAATACGCAGCGCAAGGCGCGCCAGCGCATCTTTGGGCATCGTCTTCTTGCGCAGCTGGATGACGTCGGCGCCACCTTTGAGGGCCGCTTCCGCGATGGTGAGCGTCTCCTCCAGGTCGCCGCGTTCACCGGTAATGACGTAAAGACGCACCCGTGCCAGGCGCTCGCGACGTTCCTCGGCCAGTGTTCCCATATGAAGCATCCCAAAGCGGTGGCGGAATGCTCGAGCCCCTTCGCTCCGCAGGTATGACCCTGATCAGCTCTCTTAGGGTTAGCCGGCCGGCCGGCTTTCTCAGCATTCCGCTCCCCTAGGGACGACCTTCATTATAGAAGCTGGTATGGAGGCACCTTACGTAGGAATCAGCGAGATCTCGGTTCCGGCCGGCGGCGCCGCCTCGCTTCGCCGCGCCTTCGCCGAGCGGCTGGGCGCCGTCGACGGCTGGCCCGGCTTCGCCGGCCTGGAGTTGCTCCAGGACCGCAAGCAGCCAGGGCGCTACCTGATGATCACCCGCTGGGCAACTCGCGCCCAGTTCCTCGCCTACATGCGCAGCGAGGACCATCGCCGCTCGCATCAGCGCATCGACCGGGGACCGGCAGGGCCAAGACCCGCCGGCTTCAGCGAATACGACCAGGTTGCACGATGAAGTCGGTCAATCGGACGCCCACCCTGCTCCTCTCCGAGGCGGCACCGATGCTGGCCTTTAAGGCAACGGCCGCCCTCTACGAGGAGCAACCCGAGTTGTGGAAGCTGGGCGAGCGCGGCCGGGCCCGCACTCTCGAGGATTTCGGCCACCACTTCGGGGCCCTGGCCCCGCTGGACGCCGGCGTTTTCCGCGAGCACGTTCTCTTCTGCGAGCAGCTCTTCGACAATCACGGCTTTCCGCGAGCGTGGCTGACCGACGCGTGGAGGATCATGGCCCAAACGATTCGGGAAGAGATGTCCGAATCAGCCGCGATTCCAGCTCTCGATGTGCTGCGGTCGGTAACGCCATAACGCCGGCTGCCTCGGAACGCTGAGGCAAATCCATATCACTTGGCGTGACTGACAGACGGCTGTCAAAACCATGCGTCAAGATGGAAACATGGCCGTACTGGAGAAGAACGTTGAGACTCCACTCGACCGTATTCGCAGCGAAATAGAGGCTCTGCCGGCGTGGCTGGCGCGGAAGCGCGATGCGGATCTCGGGCCGATCGCAATCCAGCTGCGCGAGTTCGTCGATCGTTCCGAGGGTATCTCGGCTGATGGCGTGCAGACGCGCTGGTGGATCTTGCCCGGCGGTCGCTGTCTGGGAGCAAGTTGGGCAGCACGGGCCGCATGCGGCCCCACCTTGTGATCACCGCCAGTGTCGAGACACTCGCTGGAGTCCCTGGCGCTGCGGCGGCGGAACTGCAGGGAGTAGGTCCAATCGCGAGTGAGACCGCTCAGCGGCTTGCCTGTGATGCCACCGTCAGCTGGCTGCTGGGGCAAGGCGGAGATTGAGCAGGAAACCAGTCACGAACATCGTAGGATCCCGCCCTCGATCCGGCGAGCGCTGGTGGCGCGCGATAAGGATTGCGTGTTCAATGGCTGTCACCGACCGCCTGACTGGTGCGACGGACATCACCTCAGGTGGTGGACCCGAGGCGGGGAGACCAAACTCGAGAATTTAGCTCTGGTCTGCGGCCGGCATCACACCATGGTGCATGAAGGAGGCTGGACGATCGAACGCCAGGGAGCTCGCTGGGTGACTAAGCCGCCCGCTCAGGCCGTGTCACCCCATGCTCGGTCAGCCTAATACCGATCAGCCGCCCTACCCGCGACTCAAACGTATCGCCGCAGGACACGCGACGAGATGGCGCATAAAACTTCGTATGAGATTGTTCCGGCGGCGGCAGCAAGCTGGTCGGCCGTCTGTGTGGCATCGCCGTCTTGCCCAATCAGCGTGACGACGTCGCCGACGGTCACACCCGGAACTTCAGTCACATCCAGCGCCGCCTGGTCCATGCTGATGGTCCCGGCGATCGGGACGGACTGGCCGCGCACCAGGGCTCTTCCGCCGCTCGACGCCTGGCGGTGCAGGCCGTCGGCATAACCGACTGCGATCGTGGCGATTCGGGCGGGTTTGGTCGCTCTAAAGCGGCCCCCGTAGCCGACTGTCCCTCCCGCCTCGACGGTCTGCACGTGAGTGACGATCGTTTGCCAGCTGAGTGCGGGACGCAGCTCGGGAAGATCCTTCCAATCGGGGTCAGGACGGACGCCGTAGAGAACCAGTCCGGCTCGGACCAGGTCCAGCCGTGCACCCGGAAAGTGAAGCAGACCCGCCGAGTTTGCCGCGTGGCTCAGAAATCCGGTGACGCCGGCCCTGGCCAGGCGTGCGCGCACCTCCACGTAGCGCTCCAGCTGGGCATTAGTGAAGTCCGGGTCCGAGTCCGCGCTGGCAAAGTGCGTCCAGAATCCTTCCAGCCGCAGCCGCGAGTCCCGATGGACCTCGGTCGCCAGCGCTACCGCCTCGTCAGGCGGCGCCCCAAGCCGGTTCATGCCGCTGTTCAACTTGACGTGGACACCGATCTCCGTGGCGGCGTTCCTGAAATTTGCGAGGCTCTGGCGGTCGTAGAGGGTCAAGGAGAGTTTCGCGGCAACCGCCGCGGAGAGCGCTACGGGTGGCGTGTACCCGAGGTTCAGTATCGGCACACCCAGGCCGGCCTGGCGCAGCTCGATGCCTTCCTGCACCGACGAAACGCCGAGCCAGGTGGCTCCTCCCTCGAGCGCCGCTCGGGCTACCGGCACCGCGCCGTGCCCGTAACCGTTGGCTTTGACGACGGCCATAAGGGCAGTCCCATCACCAACGAGTGAGCGCACCAGCCGGGTGTTATGAGTGATCGCGGCGCGGTCGATGACCGCCCACCTGGTCGCCTCGGTCAGCGCAGCCGCTCCATCACGCGTGGGAGCTGGAGCAGCAGGTCCGAGGCAAGCACGCCGGCCTGCCCCAACTCGGCCTCGAGGTCGAGGCCCGCCAGGCTATGGACGTGCACTCCGGTAACAGCCGCCTCGAACGGCGGCAGGCCCTGGGCGAGGAAGCCTCCGATGATCCCGGAGAGTACGTCACCGGTGCCCCCGGACGCCAGTGCCGGGGTCGCAATCCGGTTGTCGGTAACGCGGCCGTCCGGGGCGGCGACCACCGTTCCGGCACCCTTGAGCACAACCACCTTGTTCCAGGCCTTGGCAAAGCGTGATGCGACTCCCCGCCGGTCCGCCTGGATGGCGTCAACCTCGAGACCAGACAGGCGGCTGAACTCGGCCGGGTGCGGTGTGAGCACCATGCGATCGGACAGCCTGGGCAGCATTGCCCTGTGCTCCGCCAGCAGGTTCAGGCCGTCGGCGTCGAGCACCACCGGCGCCTGGATTCGCGGCAACAGGTCCTCGACCAGCCGCCGGGTCGAGGTGTCCCGTCCGAGGCCAGGTCCGACGACGCCCGCGTCGGCGCCTGCGAAGCCGCGGAGCACGCCGCTCATCGAAACGTGGCCAACGACCCCGGGAGAGATCTCCGGCACGGGCGCCACGATCACCTCGGTGCACTTCTGCGCCAGAATCGGGTATATCGCCTGCGCCACCAGCAGCCGGACGATCCCTGCCCCGGAGCGGGCCGCCCCCATGCTGGTGAGGTAGGCTGCGCCGGTGAATCCCTGCGAGCCTGCAAGCACGGCAACAGTACCGAAGGTGCCCTTGTGGCCCTCCCGGGGCCGCTGCGGCAACTGGAAGCCGCTGGGCAGCGGCGCCTGAACGGGTCCGTGGCCCTGATCGGGGATGACGGCGACGGCGACGGCAACGTGCGCATCGTGGGCGATGCTGACGTCGATCGTCCTGCCGGCGAGAGTCGTATTCGCGGCCAGCTCGACACGTGGCCGCCCATCCGCGCTGGCCAGGATTTCCACGTCGCGCATGCGTGGCCGAGCAACCCCGGCCGGCATCGCTTTGCCGATCGCCTCCTTGGCTGCCCATCGACCGGCCCAGCGTTCCGGGCTCTCGCCGCAGTAGGCGATCTCACGGTCGCTCAAGAACTTATGCAGGAAGCGCGATCCGAACTGGCGGTAGGCTGCCGCGACCCGATCCACCGCCGCGACGTCAATTCCGACCCGCGGGGTGGTCACACCTATTCGACGGTGACGCTCTTCGCCAGGTTCCTGGGCTGGTCGACGTTGCAGCCGCGCTCGTTGGCGACGAAGTAGGCGAAGAGCTGCATCGCCACCACGTTGACCACCGGCGACAGGAATTCAGAAACGGCGGGAAGGGCGACCGAGTCGGTCACGATCTCGTCCAGCGTGTGGTCGCCCTCGCTCACCAGTGCGAGCACCGGGGCGTCGCGCGCCATCACTTCCTGGACGTTGCTCGCAACTTTTTCGGCCGTGGCTGATTCCGTGACGATGGCAAACACCGGAAAGTTCTTGTCCAGCAGCGCAATTGGCCCATGCTTCAACTCACCGGCGGCGTAGCCCTCCGCGTGCAGGTAGGAGATCTCCTTGAGCTTTAGTGCGCCCTCCAGGGCAATCGGGTAGTTGATGCCGCGGCCAATGTACATGAAGTTCCGGTACCCGGCGTACTTTTTCGCCAGCGCCTGGAACGCCTCGGCGCGGTCGAGTACTTTCTGGACGGCTGCCGGCAGGTTCTTCAGCTCCAGGGTGAGCTGCTCCAAGCGTTGCGGTTCCAGCCGGTGTCGGACGGCTGCCAGCCGGATGCCCAGGAGATACAAGCAGGTCAAGTGCGCAATGAACGTCTTGGTCGACGCGACCCCAATTTCCGGGCCCGAATGTAGATAGATCACGCCGTCGCTCTCCAGCGCCATTGAGCTGCCGACCACGTTGGTTACCGATACAACTTTGGCCTTCAGGCGCTTGGCTTCCCGGATCGCGGCCAGCGTGTCGGCGGTTTCGCCGGATTGCGAGATGCCAACCACGAGCGTATCGGCATCCAGGATCGGCTGCCGGTAGCGGAACTCCGATGCAGCCTCGACCTCGACCGGGATGCGGGCCAGGTCCTCGATGATGTACTTTCCCACCAGCGCCGCATAAAACGACGTCCCGGCGGCCACCATCTTGATGTCCTTGATCTTGAGTAGCTGCCGGTCGGTGAAGCCGAACTCCTCGAAGGTAACCTCACCCTCGTCTGAGAGACGGCCACGAAGCGCGTTGGAGACCGCCTCCGGCGCCTCGTTGATCTCCTTCGCCATGAAGTGCGGGTAGCCGCCCTTCTGCGCCTGGCTGATGTCCCACTTGACCTCGATGATCTTGGGCTTGACCGCGGCCCCGCTCAGGGTGCTGACCTCCGGGCCGAGTGGCGTGATCGACACCATCTCACCCTCGCCAAGCAGGAGAACTTTCTTGGTGTACGGGATGACGGCCGTGATGTCCGAAGCGATGAACCACTCCTTCTCGCCGATGCCAACGACCAGGGGAGCGTTCAGCCGCGCGCCGATCAGCAGCTCCGGATCGTGCTGGGAGAAGATGGCCATGGCGTAGGCGCCGCGCAGCTTGGCGAGCGCCTCCCGAACGGCGGCCACGAGGTCGCCCTTGAAGTGCTCCTCGATCAGGTGGGGGACGACCTCGGTGTCGGTCTCCGAGATGAAGACATGCCCGCGCGCCTGCAGGTCCCGGCGCAGCTCGGCGAAGTTTTCGATGATCCCGTTGTGGATCACCATGATCTTCTTGGTGCAGTCGGTGTGAGGATGGGCGTTGATCACGGTCGGACGGCCGTGTGTCGCCCAGCGCGTATGGCCGATGCCCAGGTGCCCGACAGGCATCTCCTCGGAGACACGCTCGATCAGGGTGTCGACCTTGGCCGCACTCTTCACGATGGAGGTCTGGCCGTCCTGGTCGTTGAAGATGGCGATCCCGGCCGAGTCGTAGCCGCGGTATTCGAGCCGCTTCAGGCTCTCCACGATGATGGGGGCGGCTTCCCGCTCACCCAGGTACCCGATGATCCCACACATTCCGCCCGCCTACCTCCTGCTACCAGCCCCGGGATTCAGCGCCCTATGTTCCCATTCCGGGCGCCTTCAAACCAACGAATCGAGTTCGTACTTTTCAGGAAACGCCGGACCGGGCCGAAGGGTTACGGACTGGCCGAGGGCGAAACCTGGGCGCTCCTGGAGATGACGACGTGAACCTGGACCGTCTGCTGGCTGACGGTGACCCCGGGGGGAGGCCGGATGCTCACGGTCCTGACCACGTCGCTGGTGACGTTGTTGATGTCAACGGCGTCGGTCGAGAGCAGGGTGATACCTGCCAGCGTGTTCAGCAAGCCGGTGGCGTTCACCTGCAGTGGCGACAGGGTGACATTCGTGACCCGGTAGCCGGGGGCCGGCTGGCCGCTCAGTGTCCAGCCGACGGGCTTCGTCACGGTGACGGCATCGGCCTGGATGGTCATCTTTACCGAGACCTGTGGCGGGGTGACCACGACGCCCTTCAGGACCCGTTTCTTGGCGTCCCGAACCACGACCAGGAAGGGCCGGTCGAAGGGTCCGGTCTGTGAGTCAAGGTCAACGACGACCACCGCCTGGATGTTGGCCAGCTGGCTCTTCGGGCCGTCCACGCGCACGCTGCTCGGTGTGATCGCCGTGGCGCTGGTCAGTTCGTGGAAGCCGGGAGGAAGCACGTTCACCCGCTCGATCGTTACCGGCTCAGTCGCGCTGGCCTGCTGGTCTATTACGACGGTCATGTAGCTCGGGGCGTCGATCTGTACGTTCGGGTTCGGGTTGTCGACACGGACGGGGATCCGGTCGGTGCCCACCTTTACCGCTGCGAAGTTCCCCGAGACGTGCAGCGTCCGGCTGTCGAAGCTGCGCAGGTTGTCAGCTGTTCCGATCACCGTGACTGGAACCTGAGGCAGGTCTCCCACCACGACGAGCCCGGATGGCAGCGTCGGCACAGCCAGGCTGAGGTGGTACGTGTGGCTCTGGGTCGGATTCTCGGTATAGGCCACCACGCTCCAGAGCGCGACGGCGAACCCGATCGCAAGCAGCTTGACTCGAAGGTTGCCGAACAGGATGGCTAGTTTACGGCAAGCGCCGCCACCAGCGCTAGCGCCGCCAGGGTACGAGCGGCATGTGCGTCTCCGGCCGCGGCTGAAGCAAAGATGCAAGAACCTGGCGAAGCCGGTCGGGGTCCAGGTTCCGCAGGAGCTTGCCCTCGTGGGCCACCGCGATCTGTCCTAATTCTTCACTCAGGATCAGTACGACGGCGTCAGTCTGCATCGAGAGGCCGAGTCCCGCCCGGTGCCGGGTCCCCATCCGTTCGCGGACGGTCCCCTCCTCGGCGAGCGGCAGGACGCAACCGGCCGCCAGTATCTGGTTGCCACGAACGATGACGGCACCGTCGTGCAGCGGAGAGTTGGGAAAGAAGATCGCTTCCAGAAACTCGGCGGTCAGCTCACCATTGATCCGGATCCCGCTGTTGGCATAGTTCTCGAGCCCGGTTTCTTTCTCGAAGACGATCAGCGCTCCCGTGAAGCGCTGGGTCAGCTTGGTCGTGGCCCGGATGACTTCGTCGATCATCCGGTTGAAGATCTGCAAACTGTAGTGCGACAGCGGCCTGCCGATGAAGCCGATGCGCCCGAACTGGTCGAGGGCCCGGCGGATTTCAGGCTGGAAGAGGACGATGATCCCAATCAGGATCGCGGGCGCAGCGTTCCGAAAGATCCACGAGAGTAACCGCAGGTCGAGCAGGTTGGCGAGCAGGCCGACCAGGCCGAGCAGGAGAACGCCGACCATCAACTGGACGGCCTGGGTTCCCCGGATCAGCAAAAACATCCGGTAGAGAAAGAAGGCGACGAGGCCGATGTCGATCAGGTCGAGGATGTGGCGCCAGACTGACCCGCTGGTCAGGAATACGAGGATGTCCCTCAGCACCACGTCCATCCGGCCAAGTATCGCCCACCGAGGGTCCGCAAGTACGAGCCTTCAGCGGTCTCAGACCGCTGCGACTGTTAGCGCTTGGTGTACTGGGGCGCTTTGCGAGCTCGCTTGAGACCGGCCTTCTTGCGTTCCTTCATACGGGGATCGCGGCTCAGCAGGCCATGCTTCTTGAGCACAGGGCGCATCGCGAGGTCGGCAACGATCAGGGCGCGTGCGATGCCGTGCTGGACGGCGCCCGCCTGCCCCGACATGCCCCCACCGTTCACCTTGGCGCTCACGTTGAATTTCTTCTGGCTCTCGGTCAGCCTGAGGGGTTCGACCACGACCATCTCGAGCATCCGGCGACCGAAATACTGGAGCGGCGACTTGTCGTTGACCACGATCGAGCCATCGCCCGGGTATAGACGGACGCGGGCGACCGCATTCTTGCGCCGGCCCGTCCCGTAGTAGTAGTGCTCGTTATCGGCCAAGGACTTCGATCTCCCCCTTTTCTCCAAACCGGATCGGCACCGGTCGCTGCGCCACGTGCGGGTGGGCCTCGCCGGCGTAGACCTTCAAACGGCTCAGCTGCGCCTTGCCGAGCGTGCCGTGCTGCAGCATGCCGGCGACGGCATGCTCGAACGGAAACGTCGGCTGCCTGGCGACCGCGTCACCGTAGGCTCGCTTCCGCAACCCGCCCGGGTACCCCGTATAGCGCGTATAGATCTTTTGTTCCATCTTGTTGCCGGTGACGCGGATCCCTTTCGCGTTGATCACGATCACGTGGTCTCCGGTGTTCAAGTGCGGCGTGTAGGTTGGCTTGTGCTTGCCGCGGAGTACCTTGGCAACGTTGGCGGCAAGGCGTCCCAGGGTCTGGCCTTCGGCGTTTATCAGGTACCACTCCGGCTTCAACTCCGAGGGCCGGGCGGTGAACGTCTTGGACTTACCCATCAGTACTCCACCGCGACCTGGACCAGCCCCTGCGCGGGAGCGGGACGCAGTCCGGTCGTGGATCCGTTGAGCAGCTCCTCGACCCAGGTCGGCGACCGGCGTTGCCGGCCAACCTCGACCAGGGCGCCCGCGATCCTGCGAACCATGCCGTAGAGAAAGGCGTCTGCCGCGACCGCGATCGTGACCCACTCACCCTGCGCGAGCACTTCGAGCTGGCGCACCTCGCGGACCGTGTGCCCACCAGGTCTTGGACTCCGTCCGAAGGCGCGGAAATCGTGGCGGCCGATCAGCTTCTCGCCCGCCTGCTGCATCCGGGCGACGTCGAGCGTCTCGCGCAGTCCCCAGGCATACTGGCGCTGGTATGCGCCGCGCGGCAGTGACTGGCGAATGCGGTAGGCGTATCGCCGCAGCATGGCGGAATAGCGGGCATTGAATGCCGGGTCGACGACTTCGGCATGGCGGATCGAAATGTCTTGCGGAAGGCGGCTGTTGAGAGCCATGGGTAGCTGCTCGATTGGGAGGGCGCTCTCCAGCGAGAAGTTGACGCATTGCCCGAGGGCATGCACGCCGGCGTCGGTCCGGCCCGCCGCGGTCAGCTCCGGCCGCTCGCCGCAGAGCACCAGGATGGCACCCTTCAGCGCGCCCTCGACGGTGGGCTTACCCGCCTGTTCCTGCCAGCCGTGGTATCGCGTTCCTTCGTATTCGACGATCAGCTTGATGTTGCGCATCTCAGTCGACCAGCTCGACGAGCACCATCGGCGCGCCATCGCCGAGGCGTGGTCCGATCTTGAGCACGCGGGTGTAGCCACCCGGGCGCTCCTTCATCCGAGGCATGATCTTGGTGAACAGTTTCTCCGTCACGGCCGGGTCTTCTACGAACGCGTCGACCCGGCGACGCGAAGCCACGTTGTCGGTCTTGGCCGCCGTCATGATGTTCTCCACCCAGCGCCTCAGTTCTTTGCCCTTGGCCTCGGTGGTCTGGATGCGACCATGATCGAGGAGCGAAGTAACCAGGTTGCGGCTCATCGCCTTGCGATGCGCCGTGCTCCGGCTGAACTTGCGTCCTGCTTTCTGATGCCGCATCGCCGCTGCCGGTTAGACCAGGACCTTGGTCAGCTCTTCCTGCGTGAGGAAGCCGCGCTGGACCAGTTTCTCTTTGATCTCGTCAAGCGACTTGCGGCCGAAGTTCCGCAGGCTGAGCAAATCCTCCTCCCGCAGCGCGACCAGCTGACCGACCTTGGTGATCTCGTTTGCCTTCAGGCAGTTGAGGGCGCGCACCGAGAGGTCGAGGTCTTCGATCGGCACGTCCGCCAGGCGCGACGAAACGTCGTTGCCCTTGGCCATCGGCAGATCGGCCACCTTGATGCTATCGGTGAAGTGGGTGAAGAGGCCGAGGTGCGTGGTGAACTGCTTGGCTGCCTCACTGATCGCCTCGTCCGGCTTGATGGTGCCATCGGTCCAGACCTCGAGGATCAGCTTGTCCCAGTCAGTCTCCTGTCCGACGCGAGTCTTCTCGATCAGGAAGTTCGCCTTGACCACCGGGCTGAAGATGGCGTCGATCGGGATCACCCCGATCGGCTGGCCTTCCTTCTTGTTGCGGTCGGCTGGAACATAGCCCTTGCCACGCTCGACCGTGAGTTCCATGCGGAGCCGCCCCTTGTTGCTGTCGAGCGTGCAGATGTAGAGGTCCTGGTTGACCACGTCGACATCGCTGGGCGCCTGGATGTCGGCGGCAGTTACCTGCTTTGGTCCCGTCACGTCGAGCGTCAGGCGGACCGGCTCGTCGGTGTAGGAGGTCAGGTTGAGGCCCTTCAAGTTCAGAATGATCTCGGTGACGTCCTCTTTGACGTAGGGGATCGAAGAGAACTCGTGGGCAACCCCCTCGATCGACACCGAGGTAACGGCGGCCCCTTTCAGCGTCGACAACAGTACGCGGCGAAGCGAGTTTCCGAGCGTGGTGCCGAAGCCCGGCTCCAACGGCTCGATCTCGAACTTACCGTAACTGGACGAATTTTCGATGCTCTTGACTTGCGGCTGGGCGATGTCGAACATGGTCCTCCCTGTTTATGAAACTAGCGTGAATAAAACTCGACGATCAATTGCTCCTGGATCGTCTGATCGATGTCTTCGCGCGCCGGTTCCCCGACGACCTTGGCGGTCAGTTGCTCCCGGTCAAAGCTGAGCCAGGCCGGAACCGTCCGCTGCTCCCCGACCGCTACCGCCGTCTTGATTCGCTCGATTTCCTTGCTTGGTTCCCGCACGGCCACCACATCGCCGACGCGTACGTGGTAGGATGGAATGTTGACCGTCCGCCCGTTCACGGCAAAATGCTTGTGGCTGATCATCTGCCGCGCATCGCGGCGAGAAGCGGCGAAACCAAGCCGGTAGATGACGTTATCCAACCGTGTCTCCAGCAAGCGCAACAGGTTGAGACCGGTCACACCGGTCATCTTGGAGGCTCGGTTGAAATAAAGACGGAACTGGCCTTCCAGCAGGAAGTAGATCCGCCGTGCCCGCTGCTTGGCGCGCAACTGGATGCCGTAGTCCGAAACCTTGCGCCGGCGAACCTGCGTGTGCATGCCCGGGGGCATCGAGCGTCGATCCAGGGTGCACTTCGTGAAGCACTTCTCTCCTTTGAGGAAGAGCTTGACGCCCTCGCGGCGGCAGTGGCGGCAGACGGGGCCGTCGTAGCGAGCCATCTAGACCCTCCTCCGCTTGGGGGGCCGGCACCCGTTGTGCGGGATAGGCGTGACGTCGGTGATCGCGGTGACGTCGAGGCCGGCCGCCTGCAGCGAGCGGATCGCGGCCTCGCGCCCGGCGCCCGGGCCCTTGACGAAGACCTCGATCTGCTTGAGACCGTGCTCCATCGCCCGGCGGGCGGTCGCCTCCGCGGTTGTCTGCGCCGCGAAGGGCGTGCTCTTGCGCGAGCCCTTGAAGCCCTGGCTTCCGGCGCTGCCCCAGGCCAGCACGTTGCCCTGGGCATCGGTGAGAGAGATCACCGTGTTATTGAAGGTCGATTGGATATGCGCCTGGCCAACCGTGACGTGCTTCTTCTCACGGCGGCGGGTTCGAACGACTTTCTTCTTTGGCATTTACCTACTTCTTCTCGACTTTCTTCTTGACGCCGACCGTCTTGCGCGGGCCCCGACGGGTGCGCGCGTTGGTACGAGTCCGCTGGCCGCGTACCGGTAGACCGCGGCGATGACGCAGCCCGCGATAGGTACCGATCTCCATCAAACGCTTGATGTTGAGCGCGATCTCACGACGGAGCTCGCCTTCAACCTTGGCTTCCTTGTCGAGGACGTCACGGAGACGTCCGATCTGCTCGTCGTTGAGGTTCTTGACCCGCATATTCGGGTCGACGTTGGCGATCGTCAGCACCCGCCGGGCGGTGTGAGGCCCGACCCCGAAGATATAGGTGAGAGCGATCTCCACGCGCTTCTCCCGCGGGATGTCGACACCAGCTATGCGCGCCATACCGTTATCCCTGCCTCTGGTTGTGCTTCGGCGTGACGCAGATGACCCGCACCTCGCCCTTGCGCTTGATGACCTTGCATTTCACGCATATCTTCTTTACCGACGATCGCACTTTCATTCTTCAATCTGCCTTTTTGACGATCCGACCTCGGCCCGGATCCAGCGGTGACACCTCGACGCGGACACGGTCTCCCGGGATCACCCGGAGAAACCGAAGCCGCGCGGCCGGCGCCACGTGAGCCACGATCCTGTGGCCGGTTTCGAGTTCGACGCGGAAGAGCGCGTTGGGCATCGGCTCTACCACCCGTCCGACGACATCATCCGGCATCAGCAAATGCCCATGCCAGTGTCGCCGGATTTCCGGCACACGAAGGAACAGCATACCACATACGTACAATCCGAATTCATGACTGCCCGGTCATGCCCCTCCCCCGGATGTGATCCCCTCCGGAACGACCGTGAGCACCTGAGGTCCATCCGTGGTGATGGCGACGGAGTGTTCAAAGTAAGCCGAGAGGCTGTGGTCGGTGGTTACCACCGTCCAGCCATCGCCCAGTAGCGCGACATCGGGGCTGCCGGCGTTCACCATCGGCTCGATCGCCAGCACCATGCCCGGCTTGAGCAGCGGCCCCCGCCCGGCAATGCCGAAGTTGGGGACCTGTGGGTCCTCATGCATGTCCCGGCCGATCCCGTGGCCGACGAACTGGCGTACGACCGAAAAACCGGCGGTTTCGACATGCGTCTGGATCGCGGCGCTGATGTCGCCGATCCGGTTGCCGACCTGCGCCTGCGCAATGCCGATGTCGAGCGACTGGCGGGTGACGTCCAGCAGCCGCTGTGCCTCGTTCGAGACCTTCCCGATCGCCACAGTCAGTCCGGCGTCGGCCCAGAAGCCACGGTGGATCAGGCCGGCGTCCAGGCTGAGCAGGTCCCCCTCCCGCAATTTCCGATGCGTCGGGATCCCGTGCACAACCTGGTCATTGACGGAGGTGCAGATACTGTTCTGGTAACCCTGGTAGCCGACAAAGCCCGGGATGCAGCCCCTGCCTCGAATGAACTCGCCGGCCTCACGGTCCAGGTCGAGCAGCGTCACGCCCGGTCGGGCCATCGCCTGCAGCCGTTGCAGCGTCTCGGCGAGGATCGCGCCCGCCTCCCTCATCAGGTCGACTTCGGCGGCCGACTTGTAAATGATCATCCCGGCCGCACCCTGTCGAGCCGCTCGGCCAGCCGGCGCGTGATGTCCGAGCGGACCTCCTTGACCGTCATCTGACCGTCGATGTTCTCCAGCTTGTGCTGGAGCGTGTAGTAATCGATCAGCGGCGCCGTGTGCTTGAGAAAGACGTCGATCCTGCGAGCAACGATCTCAGGCTGGTCGTCGGTGCGCTGGTACAGGTCACCTCCATCGATGCTGCAGCGCGGTAGGTTGCGCGCCTGCTCGGGGGTGAAGTTGTAGACGGCGTCGCAGCTGCGGCAGCTGTAGCGGTGGGAAAGCCGGTCGATAAGAACCTGCCGGCTCACCCGCAGGTAGACAACGGCATCGATCTGCCGCCCGATCTCCGGGAGCATCGCGTCCAGCGCCTCGGCCTGGGCGACCGTCCGGGGAAAGCCGTCGAGGATGAACCCGTGGTGAGCGTCGTCTTTCTGCAGCCGATCGCGGATGATGTCCACCATCACCTGGTCGGGTACCAGCTCGCCACGATCCATGTAGCCGGTGACCTGCTCACCGAGCGAGGTACCGGCGCGGCGTTGTGCCCGCAGCATATCGCCGGTTGCGATCGCCGGGATGTGATAGCGCTCGATCAGGTAGGCACTCTGCGTGCCTTTTCCCGCGCCGGGCGCGCCGAAAAGGATCAGGTTCATGGCATTACGACGCGAGGAGACCTCGCTACTTTATGAATCCCTTGTACTGACGCATGATCAGCTGCGTCTCGATCTGCTTCATGGTGTCGAGCGCAACTCCGACCACGATCAGGATGGCGGTACCTCCAAGGTACATATTCTGTGTTGGTATTCGGGTCAGCGCCGTGGCCAGCAGCGGGATCAGCACCGTCACACCTCCCAGGAAGAGCGCGCCGGCAAACGTGATCCGGGTCATGGTGCGGTCGAGGTACTGCGCAGTCGCGACGCCCGGACGGATGCCGGGGATGAAGGCGGCATGCTTCTTCAGGTAGTCGGCGGTATCGACCGGGTCGAAGGTGACCGCGGTGTAGAAGTAAGTGAAGCCGAAGATCAGGATGAAGTAGACGACGTTGTAGAGGATGTCGGTCGGAACATTCGGTCCGGCAGGTACCCAGTAGGTCCGCAGCGCCCGAGAGATATCGCCCCAGGGCGACGGCGCGGTCGCCAGGAAGTTCCCGATGATCACGGGGAAGAACATGATCGAGATGGCGAAGATGATCGGGATGACGCCTGCCTGGTTGACCCGCAGCGGCAGGTGTGAGCTGCGTCCCTGGTAGACCTTTCTTCCTACCACCCGCTGAGCCGACTGGATAGGGATCTTCCTCTGCGCCTGCTGGACCTCGATGATGAAGGCGGTCACCACGATCGCCAGCGCCGCAAACAGGATCAGTGGCGCCAGGTTGGATTGTCCGCCGCCGGTGAGCAGGTTATAGATGGTATTGGGGATCCGGCCGACGATGCCGGCGAAGATTACGAGCGAGATGCCGTTGCCGATGCCGTACTCGGTGATCAGCTCTCCGAACCACATCAGCATGACGGTGCCGGCGGTCAGCGTGACCATGATGCCGACGATCCCGAACCAGCTGATGCTGTTCGTGAGGACGCCCTGGCGGCTGAAGACTAGCGTAAGTCCCCAGGCCTGCAGCAGGCCGAGCGCCACCGTCAACCAGCGAGTCCAGCGGGTGATCTTGCGCCGCCCGAACTCGCCTTCTTTGCTCAGCTCCTTCATGCGGGTGGAGACCACGGTCATCAGTTGCATGATGATCGAGGCATTGATGTACGGGTTTACTCCCATGGCGATGATGGAGAAGGTCGAGAGCCCGCCGCCCGAGAAGAGGTCGAGCAGGCCGAGGAATGCATTTGTGTTGAAAAGCTTGTCGAGGGCGGCCTTGTCGGCACCCGGCACGGCGATATGCGCGAAGATGCGGAAGACGAGGAAGAGCCCGAGCGTGAAGAGGATCTTCCGCCGGAGCTCCGGGATTCGAAGCGCATTTCCGATCGCTTCTAGCATGGCCTAGCCTTTCTTACCCTTTTCCGGCTTTTCGGCCTTTTCCGGCTTCGCAGCCCTCTCGGCCTTAGGAGCCTTCTCCGCCTTCTCCGCCTTCTCCGCCTTCTCCGCCTTCTCCGCCTTCTCCGGTTTCTCTGCCTTCCCGGCCTTCTCGGCCTTGTCAGCCTTCGAGGGCTTTGCCTTCTTTTCCGCCTTGGAGTCGCCCTCGGACGGCTCTTCGCGCACAGGTGTGATCACGCGCTTCGGCTGGTTCTTGGCCCGCTTGGTCTTCTCCCGGATCGGCGGCGGCACCGCGATGACGGCGACCGTTCCGCCCGCTGCCTCGATCTTCTTCTTTGCCTCGGCTGAGAACCGGTGCGCGTGGATGGTCAGCTTGCGGGTGAGGTCGCCGCTACCGAGGACCTTGATACCGGCGCCGACGTCCTTGATGATGCCCGAATCGACCAGCTGCTCGGGGGTCACGTCGCTGCCCGCCTCGAAGCGATTGAGGCGCGTCAGGTTGAGCACCGCGAACGTCTTCTTCCATTTGTTATTGAATCCCCGCCACTTGGGCATCCGCATGGTGAGCTTGGTCTGGCCGCCCTCGAACGCCTTCGGGACGTTGACCGAGGTGCGCGCGCGCTGCCCCTTCTGACCGCGGGTCGAGGTCTTGCCGTGACCCGAACCGGGACCGCGCCCGACACGCTTGCGCGCCTTGTGGGACCCGGGAGATGGCTGGAGCTCGTGCAGCTTCATTCGCTCTCCTCCACCTCGATCAGGTGGCGCACCTTGTGCACCATGCCGCGAATCTGAGGGCTGTCGGCCAACTCCACCGTCTGGTGCAGCCGGCGCAGGCCGAGCGCCTGGACGGTCTTCTGCGCCGCCGGCTTCTGACCGATGATGCTCCGAACGTAGGTGATCTTGAGGGTTGCCATCGCCTTAAGCGACCGGCTCCGGCTCGGGCTCGGTGACTGCGGCCGGCGCCGGTTCCGCGGGCTTCGGACCGCGGCGGCTCAGCTTTGCCATCTCCTCGGTGGAGCGGCCCCGGTTGAGCCCGATCGACTCCGCCGTCTGCAGCGCCTGGAGCGCGGCCAGGGTCGCCCGGACCGTGTTCACCGGGTTGTTGGTGCCCAGCGATTTCGTGATCATGTCCTTGATGCCGGATAGCTCGACGACGGCGCGCATGGCCCCGCCGGAGCGAATCCCGGTCCCGGGGGCGGCGGGCTTCAGCATTACCCTGGCCGCTCCTTTCTTCATCCGAATCTCGTGCGGGATGGTGCTGCCGACCATGGGCACCGTGACCAGGTGCTTCTTCGCCGACTCGACCGCCTTGCGGATCGCCTCCGGCACCTCGCCGGCCTTTCCAAGTCCGGCGCCCACCCTGCCGTTGTTGTCCCCAACCACGACGAGGGCGCTGAACGAGAAGCGTCGACCACCCTTCACCACTTTCGATACGCGGTTCAGGTGCACCACCTTCTCGCTGAACTCCGACCGCTGATCCCGATACTGGTAACCCATTTATTCCCTTTTAGAACTTCAAGCCCGCGGTACGGGCAGCTTCGGCGAGGGCCTTGACCCGCCCGTGATACGGAAAGCCGCCGCGGTCGAACACCACCGTTTCGACTCCTGCCTCGCGGGCGCGCTCGGCGATGCTCTTGCCGACCGCGGCCGCTCCCTCGGCGCCCGAGCCTGACTTCAATACTTTTCTGAGATCGGTGTCGGTCGTCGACGCCGCGGCCAGCGTGCGTCCGGCAACGTCGTCGATCACCTGGGCGTAGACGTGATGAAGGCTGCGGAAGACACTCAGGCGGGGCCGCTGCGGGCCGCCCTCGATCTTGCTGCGCAACCGTAGATGCCGCTTCAGCCGCAGCGTGCGGCGCTCTCGAGTCTTGTACATTTACTTCGCCGCTCCCGTGGTCTTGCCGGTCTTGCCGGCCTTGCGACGGATGCGCTCCCCGCGATAGAGGATGCCCTTGCCTTTGTACGGTTCCGGTGGGCGGACCTTGCGGACCTCGGCGGCAACCTGGCCGACGACCTCCTTGTTGGCGCCCTTGATCGAGATCCTGGTCGGCTCAGGCACATCGATCGTGATTCCCTTGGGCACCGGGTAGCGAACCTGGTGCGAGAAGCCCACGTTGAGCACGAGCGCCTCGCCCTGCTTGGTGGCTCGATAGCCGACGCCAACCAACTCGAGCTGCTTCTCGTATCCCTTGCTAACGCCCTCGATCATGTTCCAGACCATGGTCCGGGTCAGGCCATGCAGTGAACGGTGAAGCTTGGACTCGCTGGGCCGCTCCACCAGCACCTTGCCGTCCGTCACTGAGACCTTCATCTCGGGGTTGATCTGGCGGGTCAATTCCGACTTGCCGCTCTTAACGACAAGCGTGTGGTCGTGGATGTCCACGGTGACTCCGCCTGGAATTGTGACCGGAAGCTTGCCAATCCTGCTCATGGGATCACCAAACGTAGCACACGACCTCGCCGCCGAGGCCGGCGCGGGTCGCCTCCTGTCCTGACATGACGCCGTGAGAGGTCGAGAGGATCACGATGCCGAGCCCGCCCAGGACGCGGGGGATCTCGGTCTTGCGGGCGTAAACCCGCAGCCCCGGCTTGCTGATCCGGCGGACGCCGCCCAGCGACTTGCCCCTGGTGCTCTTTGGCTTGAAGGTGATGTCTAACTTCTGGCCCTGCTCCGCGGCGGCCACGTCGTAGGTCGCGATATAGCCCTGCTCCTTCAGCACGCGTGCAATCTCGACGCCGACGCGGGAGGCCGGCATTCCCACTTTGGCATGCCCGGCCGTGTTCGCGTTGCGGATCCTGGTAAGCATATCGGCGATGGTATCTGTGCTCATTCCTTCACTCCCCTCCTACCACGACGACTTCTTGACGCCCGGGACCTGGCCCTGCGAGGACAGCGTGCGGAAGCAGATGCGACAGATGCCGAACTTACGCATATAGGAACGCGGGCGACCACATAGGTTACAGCGGTTGTGCTGCGACACTGCATGCTTGTGTTTGCGTAGCCCGCGATTGATCGTTGATTTCTTAGCCAAGCCTGATCCTCACTTCCTGAATGGAAACCCCAGCTCTGTCAGCAGCGCCCGCGCCTCCTCATCAGTGCGCGCGGTCGTGACGAACGTAATCTCGAGTCCCCGGACTTTGTCGATCTTGTCATACTCGATCTCGGGAAAAATCAACTGCTCGCGCAGCCCCAGGGTGTAATTGCCCTTGCCGTCGAAGCCGCCCGGCGAGATGCCGCGGAAGTCTCGGATCCGGGGCAGACCGACCGACAGCAGCTTGTCCATGAACTGGTACATCCGGGCACCGCGGAGCGTTACCTTGACGCCGATCGGCAGGCCGGCGCGGAGCTTGAAGTTCGCGATCGCCTTCCGGGACTTGGTGACGATCGGCTGCTGACCGGTGATCTTCTTCAAGTCGGCGACCGCGGCGTCGAGCGCCTTGCCATTCTGGATCGACTCGCCCATCCCGATGTTGGCGACGACCTTGATCAGCCGCGGCACCTGCAGCGTGTTCGTGTAGGCGAACTTCTGGATGAGCGCGGGCACGATCTTGTCCTGGTAGCGCTGCTTGAGACGGAGCTCTACCTTTTCGGGACTGGCGACACTCATACCTTGTTCCTCGCACGTTCGTATATCTCGCCGCATTTGACACAGACGATCGCCTTCTTCCCATTGGGAAGCTCGGTCTTCCGGATCCGAGTCGGCTTGTCGCACTTGTTGCAAACCAGCATCACGTTCGAGTAGGCGAGCGGTGACTCGAAGTCGATGATGCCGGCCTGAATGACATTGGTTCCACCCTTCTGCTGGCCGGCCTTCTGGTGCCGCTTGAGGACGTTGACGCCCTTGACAACGATCTTGCTCTGCTGTGGCAAGGTCCGTACAACCACGCCGCGCTTGCCACGGTCCTTGCCGGCCACCACCTGGACGGTGTCATCGCGGTGAATGTCGAGATGCAGACGGGACATGTTCAGAGGACCTCCGGGGCAAGGGAAACTATTTTCATGAAGTTCTTATCGCGTAGCTCGCGCGCGACGGGGCCGAAGATACGGGTGCCGCGCGGGTTGTTCTGGGGGCCGAGGATGACGGCGGCGTTCTCGTCGAAACGAATTGTCGAGCCGTCCAGGCGACGGAACTCGCGCGAGGTACGAACCACGACAGCCTTGACCACCTCGCTCTTCTTGACCTGGCCGCCGGGCGTGGCGACGGTCACGGCAGCCGTGATGACGTCGCCGATCGACGCGTACTTGCGGTAGTGACCACCCATGACACGGATGCACAGGATCTCACGCGCTCCCGTGTTGTCCGCCACCTTAAGCCGCGTCTCCTGTTGAACCACTATTTCGCCTTCTCCACGATGGCGACAACGCGCCAGCGCTTGTCATGGGATAGGGGACGGGTCTCCATGATGCGGACGCGGTCGCCCACCTTGCACTGGTTCTGCTCGTCGTGAGCCTTGAAGCGCGTCGACTGGCGGATGACCTTGTGGTACTTACGGTGCTCCTTGAGGGTCTGCACCTGGACCACAACCGTCTTATCCATCTTGTCGCTGATCACGGTGCCGGTGCGGCTCTTGCGCATCGCGCGCTCGGTTGTTTCTTCGCTCATTTCTTCTCCTCGGCCGCGGCGCGGCGACGCCGTGGCTTCGGTGCCTCGGCTACGGCGACAACAGCCCCGCCGCCGTCACCGGAATCCCGTTCCTTCATATGTATCTCGGTAAGGATCTGCGCCAGGCTGTTGCGGACGTGCCTGATCTGCCGGTGGTTCGCGAGCTGACCGGTAGCCATCTGAAACCGTAGGTTGAACAGCTCCTGGCGGGAGTTCTTCAACTGCTTCTGCAGGTCAGTCATCGACATGGCATGAAGGTCCTTCACTTTCATTTCTTGCCACCACCCTTGGCCGGTTTGGCGGGTGCGGCGGCGGTGGCGGGCGCACCCTTACCTGCCGCCTTGGCGGTGGGTGACGCTCCTGGCGCCGGCTTGGCGGCCGGCGCCGCGCCGGGCGCGGCCTTGGGGCCCCTGGCGGCGGCCGCTGCGGCTGGCGCTGCGATCGCTCCGGCTTCCGCCCCTTCACCCGGCTTGGCCTCAGCCGCTCCCTTGATCTTGACATCGACTGCGGCCTTTACGCCGGACTTGATGCCGAGCGTGCGCGTCTTCATCGGCAGCTTGTAGGCGGCCAGCTGGAAGGCACGCTTCGCCATCTCCGGCGACACGCCTCCCATCTCGAAGAGAACCCGTCCCGGCTTGATCACGACGACCCAGCCTTCGGGGGCTCCCTTGCCGCTTCCCATCCGGGTCTCAGCGGGCTTCTTGGTGACGCCCTTGTCGGGAAAGATGCGAATGAAGACCTTGCCACCGCGACGCACGAAGCGGGTCATGACCCGGCGAGCTGCCTCGATCTGGCGGTTCGTCATCCAGGCGGCCTCCGCCGACTGCAGGCCGAACTCGCCAAAGGCGAGATCGTTGCCCTGGGTTGCCACGCCGCTACGACGTCCGCGATGCGGCTTGCGCCATTTGACGCGAGCTGGTAGCAGCATCTAGCCCTTCTTCCTTGTGGCGCGGGGCTTGGGCGTCTTGGCCGCCTCGCCGGTATCGGTTGTCGCGGTCGCGGCCTTGGCGCGAGAGGCACGCTTGGGCGGCGCCTTCTCGAGGGTTTCAGCCGTCGCCTTCTCGCCGGTTTCAATCGTCGCCTTGCTTTTGGTCGCGCGCTTCGGCTTGGCGGGCGCTTCAACGGTTGCAGCGGCTGCGGGAGCTGGTAGCCCCGCCGGCTCACCCGGGGCGACGGGCGCGATCGTCGCGATTGATTCCGCCGGGATCAATTCAGCAACCGGCGCAGGGATCTGCGGAAGGCTGGCGCCAATCGGCACTCCGCCCTCGGCCGGCTCCTCCGCCGCCGCCGGCGCGGCGCGCTGCGGAACGTCGTCCGGGAAGTTTCCGGTGTAGACCCAGGCCGAAACTCCGATCCGGCCAAAGGTGGTCTTGGCCTCCGTCTGCCCGAAGTCGATGTCCGCCTTGAGCGTGTGCAACGGGACTCGACCCTCGCGGTTCCATTCGATACGGCCCATCTCCGAACCGCCCAGGCGCCCCTTTACCCGAATCTTGACGCCCTGGGCACCGGCACGCATCGTCTTCATCAATGATTGCTTGATGGCACGGCGGAAAGCGATCCGCTTCTCCAGCTGGGCGGCGACGTTCTCCGCCACCAGCTGCGCGCTGAGCTCGGGCTTCTTGATCTCCTGGATCGTGACCCGCACCCGCTTGCCGGTCCGCTTCTCGAGTTCATCGCGGAGCTGGTCGACACTGGTCCCACCCTTGCCGATGACGATGCCTGGCTTGGCGGTATGCAGGGTGACCGTCAGGGCACTCGAGGAGCGCTCTGTCTCGATCCGCGCAACGCCGGCATTCTTAAGCCGGGCGAGCAGCATGCGTCGCAGGCGAACGTCTTCCAGCAGGAGCGCCTTGTACTCCTTGTCCGGGGCGAACCACTTGGCTTCCCAGTTGCGGTAGACGCCCAGCCGGAACCCGTTCGGGTGAACCTTATGTCCCACTACTTGCCTTTTTTCTCCTTGCTGTCTTTGCTGTCTTTCTTGGCATCGTCTTTCTTTAAGTTCCTGGTACTGGTCTTACCCTTTTCGGGCTTCACTTGATCGGGCTTCGTCGCGGTCGCCGCCTCTCCCCTGGCACGCCGGGGCTTCGGCGCCTCCTCTACCTCATCCGACTCGGTCGTGGCGGCCTCCGTGGCGCGGGCACCTCGCCGTGTCGGAGCCGGCGTGCTCGGAGCCGGCCGGCTCGCCGCCTGGGGCGCGCGGGGCAGAGAGGAAGGACGGCGCCGGGCGACACCCGGGCGATCCTCGATCACGGCAGTGATGTGGCTGGTGCGCTTGAAGATGCTGAACAGCCGCCCCATTGCCCGTGGCTGACCGCGCTTGAGCATCGGCCCGGCCTCGACCCGGATCTCCTTGATCACGAGGTCATCTCTCACCAGGTTGAAGTTGTTTTCCGCGTTGGCCTGGGCCGAACGGATCACCTTGGCAACGTCGCGCGCAGCTGCGCGCGGCATGAACTGGCATGCCGTCAGCGCCTCGCCCACGGGAAGGTTGCGTAGGCCCTGCGCCACCAGCCTGACTTTGCGCGGTGACGTCCGAACCCACTTCGCCTTCGCCTGCACTTCCATCAGCTATTTCACCGCCGTTGATTTCTCGGTGTGATGGCCGTGGGCACGGAAGCGGCGGGTGGGCGCGAACTCGCCCAGCAGGTGACCGACCATGTTTTCGGTGATGAAGATGGGCACATGCTTCTTCCCATCGTGGATCGCGATCGTGTGCCCCAGCATCTCGGGAAAGACACTCGAGTCACGCGACCAGGTCTTGATGACTTTCTTTTCCTTCTGCTGGTTCATTGCGACGACCTTCTTCATCAGCGACGGATGGATGTAGGGGCCTTTCTTAGTTGACCGACTCATTTCTTATCCCTTGCTCTTCCGCTTGCTTGGCCGGCGGCGAACGATCATGTTCTTGGTTTTCTTGTTGCGGCGGGTTCGATAACCCAGAGTTGGCTTGCCCCACGGAGTCTGGGGGTGGCCGCCGGCTCCCGAGCGACCCTCTCCACCGCCATGCGGATGGTCGAATGGGTTCATGGCCATGCCTCGGACGGACGGGCGCTTTCCGCGCCAGCGGCTCTTCCCGGCCTTGCCGACGTTCTCGTTCTCGTGTTCGACGTTGCCGACCTGGCCGATCGTGGCGTAACACTCCGCCGGGACCAGCCGCATTTCGCCGGACGGCATCCGGATCTGGGCATGCGCACCCTCGCGCGCGAGCAACTGCGCGGTCATACCCGCCGAGCGAACGATCTGGCCACCGCGGCCAGGCTGGAGCTCGATGTTGTGAACCATGGTGCCGACCGGGATGTTTAACAGGGGCAGCGCATTGCCCGGCTTGATGTCCGCTTCCGGGCCGCACTCCACCTTCTCACCGACGCTGAGGCCGACGGGGGCCAGGATGTAGCGCTTCTCTCCATCTCTGTAGCTCAACAGGGCGATCCGTGCGCTGCGGTTCGGGTCGTACTCGATCGCCTTGACGGTTGCCGGGACCCCGCGCTTGCTCCGCTTGAAATCGATCAGTCGGTAGAGCTTGCGGTGGCCTCCGCCCTGGTGCCGCACGGTCAGCTTGCCCTGGGCGTTTCGCCCGGCGTTCTTCTTGAGGGATACCTGCAGCGACTTTTCCGCCTTCTTGCCGGGCGTGAGGTCATCGAAGGAGCTGACCGACATGAAGCGGCGCCCGGGGGAGGTCGGCTTGTACTTCTTTACCGGCATTGCTCAGACACCCTGGAACATGCTTTCAATCTTCTGGCCCTCGGCGAGCGTCACGATGGCCTTCTTCCAGTTCGACTGGAACCCGTGGGTCTTGCCGCGGCGGCGTTCCTTGCCACGAACGTGCATGGTGTTGACGCCAACGACGTCCACCTTGAAGGCTTCGGTGATCGCCATGGCGATCTCAGTCTTGGTAGCGCGCGGATGTACGCGAAAGAGGTACTTGCCCGTCGCCATCGCCGCGTAGCTCTTCTCACTGATGAGCGGCCGCTGAACGACTTCAACCGCCTCTCTCATGAACCCAACCACTCCTCGACCTGGGTCAGCGCAGCGCGCGTCAGCACGATCGTGTCCGCGACCAGCACGTCCTCGACGTTCAGGTTGGTGCCGAGGATGGTCTTGACGGCGGCCAGGTTGCGGGTCGACTTCTCCAGCACCTGGTCGTGCTCCGGCAGCACGAAGAGAATCCGGAGCCCGGCGTCCATGCCGGCAAACAGGTCGGCAAGGGTCCTGGTCCGGGGCGCGTCGAGCGCAATCTCGTCGACAACGCGCACGGCACCATCCTGGAACTTCGCCGAGAGGGCCGCACGCAGGGCCTGTCTGCGCTGCTTGCGCGGCATCTTGTGGTCGTAGCTATGCGGGTGGGGACCGAAGACGACACCACCATGGCGCCATTGCGGCGCCCGGATGCTGCCCTGGCGGGCACGACCGGTGCCCTTCTGCTTCCACGGTTTCTTACCGCCGCCGGAGACCTCGCCGCGGGTCTTGGTCTCGTGCGTACCCTGGCGCTCGTTCGCCTGCTGGCGGGTGAGCGCCTGGTGAAGCAGCGCCTCGTTGACCGCGGCGCCGAACACCGACTCAGGCAGCTCGACCTGTCCCGTCTCCTTGCCCTCGCGATCGAAAACGGCGACGGAGTGCTTCTCTGTCTGCGCCATTACTTACCCTTCGGCTGGCGGAGCGAGTCCTTGATCAGCACGACGCTGTTCTTGTGGCCCGGCACGTCGCCGTTGAGCAGTAGAAGGTTGCGGTCGACGTCGACCCGGATCACCTTCAGGTGCTTGGTCGTCCGCTGCGTGTTACCCAGCTGCCCCGCCATCCGCATGCCCTTGTAAACGCGGGAGGGCGTCGACGAGGAGCCGATCGATCCGGGCTGCTTGATATTGTGCGAGCCGTGGGTCACCGGCCCGCGGCCGAAGTGGTGGCGCTTGTGCTGCCCGGAGAAGCCCTTGCCCTTGGTGATGCCGGTCACGTCGACCAGCTCGCCCGCCTTGAAGACATCGGCTTTCAAAGCCTGTCCGACCTCGTAAGTGATTTCTTTGAGGCGGATCTCGCGCAGGTGCTTGTGGTTGGCGACTCCGGCCTTCTTGAAATGCCCGAGGGCGGGCTTGGTCATCCGCTTTTCGCGGGCCTCGCCGAAGCCGAGCTGGATGGCGCCATAACCGTGCTTCTGCACGGCTCGAAGCCCGACCACCACGCAGGGGCCCGCCTCGAGCACGGTGACAGGCAGGAGCTCACCGTTGTCGGTGAACACCTGCGTCATCCCGATCTTCTTGGCGAGCAATCCCTTGGTTGCCATGGCCTAGAGCTTGATCTCGATGTTCACGCCCGAAGGCAGGTTGAGCCGCATCAGCGCGTCCACCACTTTTGGATTGGGATCGAGTATGTCGATGATCCGCTTGTGTGTCCGCATCTCGAACTGCTCGCGCGAGTCCTTGTCGATGAACGGGGATCTGATCACCGTCCACTTGTTGATCTCGGTGGGCAGCGGGATGGGTCCGGCTGTCGACGCGTTCGTCCGCCGCGCGGTATCAACGATCTTTTCCGCGGCCTGATCCAGGACGCGGTGATCGTATGCCTTCAGCCGGATGCGGATTTTCTGGGCCAATTCCTTACTTGATCACCTTGGTGGCCACGCCGGAGCCCACCGTGCGACCACCCTCGCGGATGGCGAAGCGCATCTTCTCTTCGACGGCGATCGGCGTGATCAGCTTGATCTTCATGTTGAGGTTGTCGCCGGGCATCACCATCTCGGTGCCCTCCGGCAGCTCGACCTCGCCGGTCACGTCCGTCGTCCGGACGTAGAACTGCGGCCGGTATCCCTTGAAGAACGGCGTATGACGGCCGCCCTCCTCCTTGGTCAGCACATAGACCTGGGAGTCAAACTCCGTGTGGGGCTTGATCGACCCCGGCTTGGCGAGCACCTGTCCGCGCTGGATCTCTTCGCGCTTGATACCGCGAAGCAGGCAGCCGACGTTGTCACCGGCCTGGCCCGAGTCCAGCAGCTTGTGGAACATCTCGACGCCGGTCACGACCGTCTTGCGGGTGTCGTGGATACCGACCATCTCGACTTCCTCGTTGACCTTGACCTGGCCGCGCTCGATGCGACCCGTGACCACGGTGCCACGACCTTCGATCGAGAACACGTCCTCGATCGGCATCAGGAAGGGCAGGTCCAGCGGGCGCTCCGGGACCGGGATGTAGCTGTCGACCGCGTCCATCAGCTTCATGATCGAGTCTTCCCACTGCGGGTCACCCTCCAGCGCCTTGAGCGCGGAGACCTTGACCACCGGAATGTCATCGCCGGGGAACTCGTACTTGGAGAGCAGCTCCCGGACTTCCAGCTCGACCAGCTCGAGGATCTCGGGGTCATCGACGGCGTCGACCTTGTTGAGGGCGACAACGATCCGAGGCACGCCGACCTGGCGGGCGAGCAGGATGTGCTCGCGGGTCTGCGGCATCGGGCCGTCGGTGGCGGCGACCACGAGGATGGCACCGTCCATCTGGGCCGCGCCGGTAATCATGTTCTTGATGTAGTCCGCGTGACCGGGGCAGTCCACGTGCGCGTAGTGGCGCTTGTCAGTCTCGTACTCCACGTGCGCCGTGGCGATCGTGATCCCACGTGCCTTCTCTTCGGGAGCGTTGTCGATGGAGTCGAAGGAGCGGAATTCAGCGAATCCCTTCTTGGACAGGACCTTCGTGATCGCCGCGGTCAGCGTGGTCTTGCCATGGTCGATATGACCGATGGTTCCGACGTTGACGTGTGGCTTGGTGCGCTCGTACTTTTTCTTCGCCATTCTTACTCCTTGTTCGAATCCTCTTTAGGCCCGGGACTTGGCAACGATTTCTTCAGCGATCGACTTCGGTACGTCTTGATAGTGGTGAAACTCCATGCTGTAGACGGCACGACCCTGGGTCTTGGACCGAAGGTCGGTCGCATAACCGAACATGTTCCCCAACGGTACGTAGGCTTTGATGACCTGCATCGTGGTGCGGCCCTCCATGCCGAGAATCTGGCCGCGCCGCGAGCTGAGGTCGCCGAGGATCTCACCCATGAACTCCTCGGGCATCACCACCTCGACTTTCATGACCGGCTCCAGCAAGGCCGGCTGGCCCTTCTGCATGCCATCCTTGGCCGCCATCGAGCCGGCGATGGTGAAGGCCATCTCGTTCGAGTCGACCTCGTGGTAGGAGCCATCGACCAGGGTGGCCTTGACGTCGACGACCGGATAGCCGGCCATGACACCGCTGTTGAGGGCCTGGATGATGCCCTTCTCGACCGCCGAGTGATACTCCTTCGGAATCGAGCCGCCGACGATCTTGTTGACGAACTCGAAGCCCTTGCCCTGCTCGTTCGGCTCGATGTCGATCTCAGCATGGCCATACTGGCCGCGACCGCCCGACTGGCGGATGAAGCGGCCGACACCGTGCGCCTTCCGCTTGATGGTCTCGCGGTAGGCAACCTGCGGCTTGCCGACGTTGGCGTCGACGGCGAACTCGCGCAACATTCGGTCCACGATGATCTCCAGGTGGAGTTCGCCCATCCCGGCGATGATGGTCTGCGCGGTCTCTTCGTCGGTCCGCACCTTGAAGGTGGGATCCTCCTCGGCCAGCTTGGCCAGCGCCTGGCCCATCTTCTCCTGGTCCGCCTTGGTACGTGGCTCGATGGCGACGCTGATGACGGGCTCGGGGAAGACGATCGACTCGAGCAGGATCGGGTTGTCCTCGTCAGAGAGGGTGTCGCCGGTCGTGGTTGACTTCAGGCCGATCGCGGCGGCGATGTCGCCGGCATAGACCTCCGGGATCTCCTCGCGATGGTTGGCATGCATCTGCAGGATGCGGCCGACCCGCTCCTTGGTCCCGCGCGTGGCGTTCCAGACGTAGGAGCCGGACTTGAGCGTGCCCGCGTAGACCCGAAAGAAGGTCAGCTTTCCAACGTAAGGGTCGGTGGCAATCTTGAAGGCCAGCCCGGCAAAGGGCACGTTGTCAGCCGGATTGCGCCGTTCCGGCTCGCTGTTCTTGGGATTGATCCCCTCCACGCCCAGCTTGTCCATCGGGGACGGGAGGAAGTCGACGATGGCGTCCAGCATCGGCTGCACGCCGCGGTTGCGAAGCGCGGCCCCGCAGAGGACAGGCACGAAGCGGCCAGCCACGGTCCCCTTGCGAATGGCGGCGACGATCTCCTTGCCGGTGATCGGCTCATCCTCGAGGTACTTGTGGAGGAGCTCGTCATCGAACTCGGCGACCGACTCCACGAGCTGCTTGTGGTACATCTCGACCTGCTCTCGCATCGCGACGGGGACCTCCTCGGTCTCGATCGTGGTGCCGAGGTCGTCGGTGTATACGATGGCGACCTTGTTGATCAGGTCGACCATCCCCTCGAAGGTGTCCTCGCTACCGATCGGCAACTGGATGGGTACCGCATTCGCCCCAAGGCGCTCCCGGATCGACTTGTAAGCCGCAAAGAAGTCGGCACCCATCCGGTCCATCTTGTTGATGAACGCGATCCGGGGCACCTCGTAGCGGTCGGCCTGGCGCCAGACAGTCTCCGACTGCGGCTCGACCCCGGCGACCGCGTCGAAGACGGCGACCGCGCCGTCCAGCACCCGCAGGCTGCGCTCTACCTCGACGGTAAAGTCTACGTGCCCGGGTGTGTCGATAATGTTGATATGGAAGCCGCGCCAGGTGGCGGCTGTGGCCGCCGACGTGATGGTGATGCCACGCTCCTGCTCCTGGACCATCCAGTCCATGGTCGCGGCCCCCTCGTGCACCTCGCCCATCTTGTGAATGCGGCCGGTGTAATAGAGGATGCGCTCGGTCGTGGTCGTCTTCCCGGCATCGATGTGCGCCATGATGCCGATGTTTCGGACCGTCTCGAGAGGATAAGCACGCATGTTGACCTTGGCTTCAGGCATGACTCAGTACCGGAAGTGGCTGAAGGCCTTGTTGCTCTCGGCCATCTTGTGGGTTTCCTCGCGGCGCTTGATGGTGGCGCCGACCCCGTTGGCGGCGTCCATCAGCTCGCCGGCGAGCTTCTCCTGCATCGACTTGCCCGAGCGGGCCCGTGCGAAGCGCACGATCCAGCGCCGGGCCAATGCGGAGCGCCGCTCCGGCTTGATCTCGACCGGCACCTGGTAGGTGGCGCCACCAATCCGGCGAGGCTTGACCTCAAGGACCGGGGTGGCGTTCTTCAGGGCGAGATCGAAGATCTCGATCGGGTCCTTTTTGGAGACAGCCTTAATCCGGTCCAGGGAACCGTAAACGACCTTCTCGGCCGTGCTTCGCTTGCCCCGCTGCATCACCACGTTGACGAATTTGGCTACGCCCTCGTGTGTGTATACGGGATCGGGCAGGATAATACGCTTTTGAATCCGTGCGCGCCTCGGCATTAGGAGGCCTTCTTCGCCTTTTCTTTCTTGGCGCCGTACTTCGAGCGGCTCTGCTTGCGCCCCTTGGCACCGGCGGTGTCGAGGGTGCCGCGGACAATGTGGTAGCGGACACCGGGGAGGTCTTTCACTCTGCCGCCACGAATAAGCACCACAGAGTGCTCCTGGAGGTTGTGTCCAATACCAGGGATGTAGGCCGTTACCTCCTGGCGTGAAGTCAACCGGACGCGGGCAACCTTGCGGAGGGCCGAGTTCGGCTTCTTGGGTGTGGTCGTGTAGACGCGCACGCAAACGCCCCGTCGCTGCGGAGAACTCTGCAGCGCCGGCGCCTTCGTCTTCTTCTTCAACGGCTTGCGGCCGTATCTGATCAACTGTGAAATGGTGGGCATAGTGTATTCACGCGCTTTTCAGGGCGCGAAGGGGTATTCTACGGCCGCTGGAGCGCTGGTGTCAACCTGACTCGGCTCCCGAGCCCGGGCTAGGGGCGACGCGAGAGGAGGACCACCAGCGCGACCGAGCCCACCACGGCCACCGCAATCACGAGCAGGACCGGCGACAGAGCGACCGCCATCAAACCGTCCTGCTAGGACGGCCGCGGCTGGAGGACACAGAACTCGTTGCCCTCGGGGTCGGCCATCACGACCCAACTCACCTCTCGCTGGCCGATGTCGACCCGACGCGCACCCAACCCGAGTAGACGCTCAACCTCGGCAAGCTGATCGTCGGGCCGCAGGTCCAGGTGAACCCGATTCTTCACCGACTTAACCTCTGGAACCTTCTGGAAGAGGATGTCCGGATGGTCACCGCCGGGCTCCAACCACCACTCGCCATCGTGGGGTCCATTCAGCTTCAGGTTGAGCGCCTGGCTCCAGAAGCGAGCGACCCGCCCCGGGTCGTCGCAGTCGATGACGAGGCTCGACCAGCGCAGCGGCACGAGTCGACTCTACCTCACTCGTTTCCCTTGATCGAGGCGAGCGGGAGCAGTTCGTGCTCGATCGTCGCCAACCCGGCGCGGGTGACCGCCTCCACCACCTCGCGCGACGACTTGTAGGCATCGCGCGACTCGTCGATCGGCACGTTGCCGTGGAGGTTGACGACGATCCCCGCGGAGCGGTACTCATCGTCCACCTCCCGCTGGTTCAGGGTCTTGCGGGCCGCCCCACGGGACATCCGGCGGCCAGCGCCGTGGTTAACGGAGTAGCCGCTGATCGAGGCGCCGGGTGTCGCCCGCAGGATGAAGCTGGAATCGTGATTCGACCCCGGGATCAGCACCGGATGGCCCGTCGCCTCCCACTGTGTTCCCTTGAGGTAGTCATGACCGGCCGGGAAAGCGCGCGTGGCCCCCTTGCGGTGCACGTGCACCCAGCCGAACTCGGGCGATAGCTCCCGCTGGACCAGGTTGTGGCTGATCTCGTAGACGAGTGAGAGCGGCTGCTTGAAGACCTCCTCGAAGGCGAGCGCGATCAGCTCGAACATCGTGAAGCGGTTGACGATGGCGAAGTTCGCGCCGGCGGCCACCGCATTCAGGTAGTCGGAGTAATGCGGCGAATCCGGCATGAAGTAGCCGAGGTCGAGCGCCTTGATTGTCGGGTTCTCTTTTCGCGCCAGGTTGAAGTAGTTGGTCGCCAGGCCGTGGCCGAAGCCGCGGCTGCCCGAGTGCATCTGCACGTACAGGGTGTCGGTGCGCACATTGCCCTGCAACTCGATGAAGTGATTGCCGCCCCCGAGCGTCGCGAGCTGAGGGATGCCGCGTTCGGGCCGACCCGGCCCGCCCCACGGTGGCTGCCAGCGATCGTCGACCGGGATCGCGTCACGCTCGCTCCGGGTCCGGTCCACCTTCGAGCCGTACCTTTCAACGTAGTAGCCTGCGCCGCCGCGGATGATCGCCTCGAAATCCATTCGTGTCAGGCTCTTGAGTTTGGTTCGGCTCGCCTGGCCGGGACCGAGGGCGACCCGGCGCGTGACGTTCTGGTTGAAGCGCAGCCGGTTCTCCGGTGTCGCGGCCGCAACCGGCACCTCGCTGGAGGCGCTCATCATTCCGCAGTTGTGGACGAAGACACCCGCTTCGAGCGCGAAATTTCCGTAGTCGGGGACGGTCAGACAGTAAACGTCCTCCGCCCTCTCTAGAGGCCGAACGCGCACAACCTTATGGTTGTACCCATGGACGCGACGGCGGTGATTGTGAATCCCAAACCCGCTCTGAACGCGCTCCCCACACCGATCACACTCGTACCACCGGTGGGCTATCTCGGTCGACTTAGCTCGACCTTGCTCGCTCTGGTTGTAACGAATGAGGGCTAGGCGACCACGCTGACCGTTTCCAGCAACTGATTCCTTGAAGTGGGCCGCCTGATCCTTCATGTAGCGCAAGATGTTGGCCGTCCCGCGAGCCGCAAAGTAAGCCTTTCCCTCCGGCGTCTTTGCCTTGGCAGCAAGAGCCGCGAGCCGTGCGGGCTCGAGGCGGTCCCGATGGTTCTCGATATTGTGCCGTCCATTCGCATGGTGGTACCGAATATGTTCCCGATGACCCCGGAACTCAAGGTTGTCGGGAAGGTTATTCGCCGGGTTGAAATCCTTGTGATGAATCACTGTCCGCTCGTTCGGAAAGGACGGAATCCCACCGAGCAGTCCCTGCCGGCCAATAATCCAGTGGACGGCCTGCCAGCTATTCGTAGGCGGATGCTTCACGATTTGATAGCTCTCACGGCTCCCGCGATAGAACGGCATTAGCGAGGATCCAGCAGTCAAGTCCTGAGCCTGGCACCAGCCACCGTCTCGCCGCATGAACAAGTGATCGGATGTGCAGTCGATCTCGCAGCCGTTGTCTAGACTGACACGCACAAGCGGCGCCGCCTGCCGAGTGAGCATCGCCGTTCCTTTCGCGGCTACCACTCGATGATCCGGCGTAAGGGCGTAGATCCATTGCGGATCGCCACTAACCGCCATTGCTTTGAGGCTTCGGCAGGAGCCGTCGAGCGTGGGGATTAGCGTATCGCCAGTAAAGCAACCAATGTCGTAGCCCACGGGGCCCATCGCGACGGACCCCGTATCCGCATCAGTGAGAAGAACCGTGCCGATTGGTACTCCGTAGCCGTGATGAACGTCCGGCGTTATGGCGACCATCCGGGCTCCGGGGAAGCGCGCCGCATTGACGATTTGCGGATAGATCGAATCTTCCACACTGTCGAGGAGAGCCGGGGTGAGGAACAAACGGACCGGCACGGACCCGATGTCTTCAGTGCCCAGGGTGAAATAGCCTCGGCCCGTATCTCTAACGAAGTCTTTCCACCTCATCGGAGTAGGCTGCTGGCGATCATGCCGGCATCATAGCCATGGCTTGCGACAGCTGTCTGTCACACCCCTGAAGAAAAAGAGCCGCCCTAAGGCGGCTCTTCTTGTTTCCGCGTCGAAACGTCTTAGCTGCTGGCGGGGACGGGTTGCGGGAGCTCGGCGAACATCTTGAACGACTCCTCGCGCAGCTTCTGGTAGTAGTCGAGGCCGGTCCCGGCGGGGATCAGCTTGCCGATGATCACGTTCTCCTTCAGGCCGCGCAGGCGGTCGACCTTGCCAGAGATTGCTGCTTCCGTAAGCACCCGGGTGGTCTCTTGAAACGAGGCCGCCGACAGCCAGCTGGCCGTGTTCAGCGCGGCCTTGATCAGGCCGAGCAAGACGGTCTGCGCTACCGCCGGGTCGCCGCCTTCCGCCAGCACTTTCGCGTTGGCTTCCTCGTACTCCCACTGCGAAACGATCTCGCCAGGCAGGAGGTCGGTGTCGCCGGCTGAGTCGATGCGGACCTTCCGCATCATCTGCCGGATGATCACCTCGATGTGCTTGTCGTTGATATCGACGCCCTGTGAGCGATAGACCTTCTGGACTTCCTCTACCAGGTAGGTCTGGACCGCCTCGCGGCCGAGAATGTGCAGCAGTTCCTGCGGGCTGATCGAACCCTCGGTGATCTGCTGGCCGGCCTTGATCGCGTTGCCGCTCTGCACGCTGATCCGCGCGCCGTGCGGGATCGGGTACTCACGGGACTCCTCGTCGGTGCTCCGGATCACGATCTGATTGCGCTCGACCCGGGCCATGCCCGAGGCACGCGAGCGGATGACCTGGTCCGACCCGTCCTCGCCCGGGCCCTTGGCGATATCCTGGCCCTCCGTCACGGCGGTGCCGGACTCGATCAGCGGCTGCATCTTCGGAGTCAGGACGTAGGGCACGTCGTACACGTCGCGCGACGTGACCTTCACCTTGCGGGCGGTATCGGTGCGAATCAATTCGACCTCGCCGTCGATCTCGGAAATGATCGACTTGCCCTTCGGAATACGGGCCTCGAAGAGTTCCTCAACGCGCGGCAGGCCCTGCGTGATGTCCATTCCGGCGACACCACCCGTGTGGAAGGTACGCATTGTGAGTTGCGTTCCCGGCTCGCCGATCGACTGGGCGGCGATGACGCCAACCGCCTCGCCAATCTCGACGATCTTGCCGGTCGCCAGGTTCCGACCGTAGCACAGCCGGCAGACGCCCTCACGCGCCTGGCAGGTCAGCACCGACCGAACCTTCACCTGGCTCACGCCCGCCTGGATCAGCTTGCGGGCATGAACGTCGTTGATCTCAGCGCCGTCCTTCACCAGGACGGCCTGGGTCTTCGGGTCGAGCACGTCGGCGGCAGCCACCCGTCCCGCGATCCGCTCGAAGAGCGGCTCGGTCAAGGCGCGTTCCTCCGAAATGTCCATCACCCAGACGCCCGCCGTCGTTCCGCAGTCTTCGGAACGAACGATCACGTCCTGGGCAACGTCCACCAGCCGGCGGGTCAGGTAGCCGGAGTCAGCAGTCCGCAGCGCGGTGTCCGCCAGACCCTTGCGAGCGCCGTGGGTCGAGATGAAGTACTCGAGCACGGTCAGTCCTTCGGAGAAGTTTGCCTTGATCGGCAGGTCGATGATCCGGCCGGTCGGGTCGGCCATCAGACCTCGCATCCCGGCCAGCTGGCGGATCTGCTGGATGTTTCCACGAGCGCCGGAGTTGGCCATCATGAAGACCGGATGGAGTGAGTCGAAGCTCTTCATGGTCGCGGCCGTGACCTCTTCAGTCGCCTCGGTCCAGAGGTCGACCGTCTGGGTGTAGCGCTCGTCGTCGGTGATCAGGCCGCGGCGGAACTGACCGTCGATGTCCCCGAGTTTCTTCTCCGCCGTCTTAAGGATGGCAGCCTTCCCGGCCGGGGTCTTGATATCCATGGCCGAGATGGTGATGCCCGCCTTGGTGGCGTAGGCGAAACCGAGCCGCTTGATGTCGTTGGCGGTGCGAGCGGTCAGCTCGTTGCCATGCAGCCGGAAGCACTCGGCCACGATGCCACGCAGTGCCTTCTTGTCGAAGAGGCGGTTCTGGTACACCATGGCCTCGCCATGGCCGTCCGCCGGCTGAACGCCGATCGGAAGCACCTGGTTGAAGAGCACGCGACCAGTTGAGGTACGGACCATCTTGCCGTCGATCCGCACCATGACTTCTTCCTGGACGTGGACGCGACGGTTGTCGAGCGCCAGCAGCGCTTCCTCGGCGGTACCGTAGCGCGGCAGTTCCTGGTCCGTGGCGGTCGGCCGAGGCCGGACCATGGTCAGGTAGTAGGTGCCGAGCACGATGTCCTGGGTGGGGCTGATGACCGGGTGGCCATCCGACGCCGACAGGATGTTGTTGGAAGACATCATCAAATTCTTGGCTTCCGCGATCGCACCCGAGAAGAGCGGCACGTGGACCGCCATCTGGTCGCCGTCGAAGTCGGCGTTGAATGCCGAGCAGACCAGCGGATGGATCTGGATCGCCGAGCCCTCGACCAGTACCGGCATGAACGCCTGGATGCCGAGGCGGTGCAACGTGGGGGCGCGGTTGAGGAGCACAGGATGCTCCTTGATCACCTCGTCGAGCACGTCCCAAACCTCGGGACGAACCCGCTCGACCATGCGCTTGGCCGACTTTATGTTCTGCGTGTAGCCCTTACTTACCAGCTCGCGCATGACGAACGGCTTGAAGAGCTCGAGCGCCATCTTCTTCGGCAGGCCGCACTCGTGAAGCTTGAGCTCAGGTCCAACGACGATGACGGACCGGCCGGAATAGTCGACGCGCTTGCCCAGCAGGTTCTGGCGGAAGCGTCCCTGCTTGCCTTTCAGCATGTCCGATAGCGACTTCAGCTTGCGGTTGCCGGTGCCAGTGATCGCGCGGCCGCGACGGCCGTTGTCGATCAGGGCGTCGACAGCCTCCTGCAGCATCCGCTTCTCGTTGCGGACGATGATCTCGGGCGCGCCGAGCTCGAGGAGCCGCTTCAGGCGGTTGTTGCGGTTGATGACACGCCGGTAGAGGTCGTTCAGGTCCGAGGTGGCGAAGCGGCCGCCGTCGAGCTGGACCATCGGGCGCAGTTCCGGCGGGATGACGGGCAGGTTGTTCAGCACCATCCAGGTGGAGGATGCGCCCGACTTGCGGAAGGCCTCGACGACCTTGAGCCGCTTGATCGCTTTCTGCCGCTTCTGGCCCGAGGTGGACTTCGACTCCTCGCGCAGGATGCCGGCCTCCTGGGTCAGGTCGATGCGCGCCAGCAGGTCATGGATCGCCTGGGCGCCGATGCCCGCCTTGAAGACCTTGCCGAACTTCTCGGTGTACTCGCGATACTCCTGGTCCGAAAGCAGTTGCTTGACGGTCAGTGACTCGAGCGTCGTCTTCGAGGTCTCGATATCGCCCGAGAGGCCCTCGGTGTCCTTCTTGAAGCGGTCGCCAAGCGCGCCCGACTTCTGCTCGAACTCCTCGCGCCATTTCGCGATCTCCTCGTCCGACTTCGCCTTCAGCTCCTGCTGCCGCTTCTTGACGGACGCTTGGACCTGGTCGATCTTCTTCTCCACCTGCTTGGGCAGCTCGCGTGCGAGCTTGTCCTCGAACAGGGTGCCCTTCTCGATCAGGACCTGCTCGTCGTCGCCCTCGCCAATGGTGAAGTTGGTGGCCGCCTTCTTGCCCTTCTGCGCCTTGATCTTGTCGACAAGCTCCTTGGCGCGCGAAGTCATGGCGTCGACCGTCTCGTCGAGAGACTCCTCGACTGCCTTGATCTTGGCCTTGGTGTCTTCCTGCTTGGCCTTCACCCGGTGATCGAGGTCGTCCTTCAGCTCCTTGATCGCCACGTCGCGCTCCTCCTGGAGCTTGACGACGCGATCGTTGTGCTGGGGTGAGGACTTCGACAGGTACTCCTTGCGGGCGTCCTCGTCTATGTTGGTGACGATGTAGTTCGCGAAGTACAGGACCTTCTCCAGGTTGCGAGGCGACATGTCGAGCAGCAGTCCCATCCGGGACGGGATGCCCTTGAAGTACCACACATGGCTGACCGGCGAGGCCAGCTTGATGTGGCCCATCCGCTCACGGCGGACCTTGGAGCGCGTGACCTCCACGCCGCACTTGTCGCAGATGATCCCCTTGTAGCGGTACCGCTTGTACTTGCCGCAGTGGCATTCCCAGTCCCGCTGGGGACCGAAGATGCGCTCGCAGAAGAGCCCGTCGCGCTCCGGCTTGAGGGTGCGATAGTTGATCGTCTCCGGCTTGGTCACCTCTCCGTGCGACCACGAAAGGATGGTCTCGGGAGATGCCAGCGAGAGCTTAAGCGCGTCGAAGTTTTCCAGTTTCAGTGTCATTTATTACCTCAAGGAATCCAGGGGATTCTGCGCGGCACGGGGTGCACCCGTCGCCCACTGGTCGGACTCGTCGATCTCGTCGCGTTCGAGGTTGATGCCGAGGTCGAGCGGCATCTCGGAGCCGTCGTCCTCGCTCAGGATCACCTGCTTCTCTCCATCGGACTGGATCTCGACTCCGAGCGCCAGGCCTTCGAGCTCCTTCACCAGGACCCGGAATGATTCCGGGATGCCGGCTTCCAGCGTGTTCTCACCCTTGACGATCGCCTCGTAGGCCTTGACGCGGCCGACGATGTCGTCCGACTTGACGGTGAGGATCTCCTGCAGGATGTGCGAAGCGCCGTAGGCCTCGAGCGCCCAGACCTCCATCTCGCCGAAGCGCTGGCCACCGAACTGGGCCTTGCCGCCGAGTGGCTGCTGCGTGACCAGGGAGTAGGGGCCGGTGGAGCGGGCGTGGATCTTGTCCTCGACCAGGTGGGCCAGCTTCAACATATAGATGTAGCCGACCGTGACCTCGTGGTCGAACTCGTCACCGGTGCGCCCGTCGCGAAGCGTGATCTTGCCGCCCTTCGGCAGGCCGGCGCGGACCAGCTCATCCTCGATCGTCTCTTCCGAGGCACCGTCGAACACCGGGGTTGCGACCTTGATCCCGAGCGCGTGGGCCGCCCAACCAAGGTGCGTCTCGAGCACCTGGCCGAGGTTCATGCGGCTCGGGACGCCGAGCGGGTTGAGCACCAGCTCGACCGGGGTGCCGTCCGGCATGTAAGGCATGTCTTCGGCCGGCAGGATCCGGGCGATGACGCCCTTGTTGCCGTGGCGACCGGCCATCTTGTCGCCCTGCGCGATTTTCCGCTTCTGGGCCACGTAGACCCGAACCAGCTGGTTGACGCCCGGGGCCAGCTCGTCCTTGGTCTCGCGACTGAAGATCTTGACGTCGACGACGATGCCACGCTCGCCGTGGGGTACGCGCAGCGAGGAGTCGCGGACCTCGCGGGCCTTCTCACCGAAGATGGCGCGAAGCAGCCGCTCTTCAGCGGAGAGCTCGGACTCGCCCTTGGGCGTGATCTTGCCCACCAGGATGTCGCCGGGGTGGACCTCAGCGCCGATGTAGACTATGCCGCGCTCGTCGAGGTTCTTCAGGGTCTCGTCACTGACGTTGGGGATGTCGCGGGTGATCTCCTCGGGACCCAGCTTGGTGTCGCGGGCCTCGATCTCGTACTCCTCGATGTGGATCGAGGTGTACTTGTCCTCGCGGACGACCGACTCTGAGATCAGGATGGCGTCTTCGTAGTTGTAACCCTCCCAGGGCATGAAGGCCACGAGGATGTTGCGGCCCAGCGCCAGCTCACCCTCCGAGGTGGCCGGTCCGTCCGCCAGCGGGGTGCCCGCTTCGACGTGCGTGCCCGCGGGCACGATCACCCGCTGTGAGAGGCAGGTGCCCTGGTTCGAACGCTGGAACTTGTGGATCGGGTACCACTGCGTCGGAGAGCCGTCGTCGGGCTTTAGCAGGATGCCCATCTCGTTCTTGAAGCTGTCGAGCTTGGACTCGGGCGAATCAGCCGGCGGCGGCGCGGCGCAGGAGATCACTGTTCCGGCCGTCTTGGCCATGATCAGCTCGCCCGAGTCGCGGGCTGCGGCGCCTTCCATGCCGGTGCCGACGATTGGTGCCTCGGTGACGACCAGCGGCACCGCCTGGCGCTGCATGTTGGAACCCATCAGGGCCCGGTTGGCGTCGTCATGCTCGAGGAAGGGGATGAGCGCCGTGGCGACGCTGACCGTCTGCTTCGGCGAAACGTCCATGTATTCGATTCGGTTCACGTCCGCTACCAGGAAAAGGTTCTTGGTGCGGGCCGTCGTCCGCTCCTCGGTGAACTGGCTGTCCTTGTCGAGCGGCGCGTTGGCCTGGGCGACGATGTAGCGGTCCTCCTCGTCGGCGGAAAGGAAATTGACCTCGTCACTGACCCAGGGCTTGATCTGCACCTCGCCCACCTTGGCCCTGACCAGAGAGTCCGCCAGTTCGCGGTCGATCACGGTCCCGGCCGCGGCGACCTTGGTGCGCTTGTTGGAGGGATCGACCACGTCCTCGCGCAGGACGCGTCCGACGAGCTTGTCGCGGTGGGCCTTGTCGGCCGGCATGACGGCAAACACGCGGCGGAAGGGGGTCTCGATGAAACCGTACTCGTTGACCCGGGCGAAGGTCGCCAGCGAGCCGATCAAGCCGATGTTCGGGCCTTCGGGGGTCTCGATCGGGCAGATACGGCCGTAATGTGAGTGGTGCACGTCTCGGACATCGAAGCCGGCTCGCTCGCGGGACAGACCTCCGGGGCCGAGGGCCGAGAGGCGCCGCTTGTGGGTCAGCTCGGCCAGCGGGTTGGTCTGGTCCATGAACTGTGAGAGCTGGCTGCTGCCGAAGAATTCCTTGATCGCGGCAACCACCGGTCGCGCGTTGATCAGGCTGGCCGCCGTCACGGTGGCGGCGTCGCAGATCGTCATCCGCTCCTTGATGATGCGCTCCATCCGGATCAGGCCCATGCGGAACTGGTTCTGCAGGAGCTCACCGACGGCACGCACCCGGCGGTTGCCCAGGTGGTCGATGTCGTCGGGCTCACCGGTGCCGTTGTTCAGCTCGATCAGCTTGCGGATGATGGCGATGAAGTCGTCGTTCGACAGCGTCCGGACGGTCATGTCCGTCCCCAGGCCGAGGCGGCGATTCAGCTTGAAACGGCCGACCCGGGAAAGGTCGAAGCGGCGGGGGTTGAAGAAGAGCGCGGTCATCAGCGCCCGCGCGTTGTCGACGGTCGGCGGGTCGCCTGGGCGGATCTTCTTGTACATCTCGACCAGGGCGTCGTTGACGTCGGTTGAGGAGTCCTTGTCGAGGGTGGACTGGATGAACTTGTGCTCGGGGTTGTTGTCGACGTCGGCGAAGAGGGCCTTGATCTCGTTGTTGCTGCCGTAGCCGAGGGCCCGGACCAGGGTGGTGACCGGGATCTTTCGCTTGCGATCGATCTTTACTGTCAGGATGTCCTTGCCGGAGGTCTCGATCTCGAGCCAGGCACCACGGTTCGGAATCAGCTTGGCGGCGTACAGCATCCGCCCGGAGGCGCGATCCTCGCCACTCGTGAAGTAGATACCCGGAGAGCGAACCAGCTGCGAGACGACTACCCGCTCGGTGCCGTTGACGATGAAGGTGCCTTCCTCGGTCATGATCGGGAAGTCGCCCATGAAGACTTCCGACTCCTTGATCTCGCCCGCGTTCTCACCGGTCCGGATCGTCAGCCGGGTATTGATCCGCAGCGGGGCCGCGTAGGTCATGTCGCGGTTGCGGCACTCCTCCTTGTCGAACTTGGGCTGACCGAACTCGTAGTCCAGGAACTTCAGCTCGTAGTTCTTGCCCGTGTAGTCGGTGATCGGGTTGATCTCCTCGAACAACTCGCGCAAGCCTTCGCGCTTGAACCAGTTGAATGATCGGATCTGGGTCTCGATCAGGTCGGCAACCGGCAACATTTCCGGAATCTGGCCGTAGCTGACGCGAGAGCCGTTTGAGGCAGGCTGGATCATGGACTCTCCTTTAGATGAAGAAGGGATGAAGGATGAGCAGGCCGGTACCTCTGGGGACGCGGAAAAACACGCCTTGGAGCACCGAACGGCAATCCTAACACCATCGTGACCCAGGTGTCAAGCGCACACCGAGTCTCGCCGCGAGGTCCCTTCCTTCGCGAGCGGTCCCACGGCTGGTCCCGTGGGGCGGGATACGGGTCAGGATCGATGAATGAGCGTTCTCAGACTAATCGCCCGCCAGTCTAGCACCCGGCGTCCGTGAAGGGAAGAGCAGCGGGCAACTTCGTGTTCTTGACTGCGTAGGTCCTGTTTCCTAAAGGAGGAACCGATGCCCGCCATCACGGTCGACGACACCCTCGCCCTTCCCCGCGTCCCACACCCGACCGGCGCGCCGGAGCGGCCGATCGTGTCCGTCACGACCGCGCCCAGCGGCTTCGAGGGGGACGGCTTTCCGGTCCGGCGCGCCTTCGCGGGTGTCGACCTGCGCCTCCTCGATCCTTTCGTACACCTCGACCAGATGGGCGAGGTCGAGTACGCGCCGGGCGAGCCCAAGGGGACACCCTGGCATCCGCATCGCGGCTTCGAGACTGTCACCTACATCATCGACGGCGCCTTCCAACATCACGACTCGAACGGCGGAGGCGGCCTGATCACCAACGGCGATACCCAGTGGATGACCGCCGGAGCCGGCATCCTCCATATCGAAACTCCACCTGAGGAGCTGATCGTCAGCGGAGGCCTGTTTCACGGCTTCCAGCTCTGGGTCAACCTGCCCGCGAAGATGAAGTGGACCGCCCCGCGCTACCAGGACATCCGGGCGGGGAAGGTTGCCCTGCTCTCCTCGCACGATGGCGGTGCCCTGATCCGGGTCATCGCCGGCGAGGTCGCCGGCCACGCCGGTCCAGGCGTGACCCACTCGGAGATGGCGATGGCCCACGCGACGCTCAACCCGGGCGCAACGCTCTCTCTGCCCTGGCGCGCCGACTTCAATGCCTTGCTCTACGTGCTGAACGGTCGTGGAACCGTTGGCCTCGAGCGCCGGCCGATCGCCATGGGCCAGCTCGCGGTCTACGGGGCGGGCGACGTGCTCACCGTGACAGCCGCCCCGGTCCAGGAGAGCCGCAGCCCGAACCTGGACGTCCTGCTCATCGGCGGCCTACCGATCCGGGAAACGGTCGCGTGGTACGGTCCATTCGTGATGAACACCCAGGCCGAGCTGGCGCAGGCGGTGGATGACTACCGCGCCGGGCGGCTCGGAACCGTCCCGGCTCAGTACGCCTGACGTCGCCTCGCACCGTAAGGCCGTCGCTAAGCGGCTGGCTCGGGCCGGATTCATCGCCGCCGACGAGGAGGCAGCCGAGCTGATCCGCTCCGCCGGGGCTGATGCGGCGCTGCTCGAATCGCTCCTGGAGCGCCGCCTGACCGGCGAGCCGCTCGCCTGGATCACCGGCAGGGTGACCTTCTGCGGCATCGAAATAGAGATCGACCCGGGTGTCTACGTTCCTCGCTGGCAGAGCGAGCCACTCGCGCGTGGGGCGGCAAAGCGCCTGGGCGTGGACGGCGTGGCCATCGACCTCTGCACCGGGTCCGGAGCGGTGGCCAAAGCGATCATGGCGGCCCGGCCGGCTGCTGCAGTTTTCGCCTCGGATCTGGATTCCCGCGCCGTCGCCTGCGCCCGGCGCAACGGTGTCGACGCTTACCTGGGCGACCTTTTCGACCCCATCCCCCGGGCCCTGGCGGGAAGCGTCGATGTCATAGTCGCAGTCGTTCCGTACGTTCCAACCGCCGACCTGCCGTTGCTGCAGCGCGACACCTTCAGCTTTGAATCGCCTCTCTCGTACGACGGCGGTCCGGATGGAACCGACATCCTGAGGCGGGTACTTCGCGAGAGCCCTCGATTCCTCCACCGGGGCGGTGGCTTATTGCTCGAAATCGGCGGCAAGCAGGCCGAGGCGCTCAGGGCTGACCTCGACCACCTGGGCTACCGCAAGGTCACCCTCCTTCACGACGAGGAGGGCGACCTTCGAGGCCTGGAGGCGACTCTTACTTGATCTCGGCTGAGGCGCCGGCGTCCTTGAGCTTCTTCAAGACGCCTTCCGCTTCCTCGCGGTTGACACCCTGCTTGACCGGCTTGGGCGCCTGGTCGACCAGGTCCTTGGCTTCCTTGAGGCCGAGGCCGGTGATCTCGCGGACAACCTTGATGACGCCGATCTTGGCGTCGCCCGCCGCCGTCAGCACCACCTGGAATTCGGTCTGCTCAGCCTCGGCAGCCGGAGCCGCTCCAGCGCCGCCGGCACCGGGAGCAGCCGCCGCCGCGACCGGGGCCGCCGCCGTGACGCCGAACTCGGTCTCGATCGCCTTGATGGCGTTCATCACGTCCACCACCGTCCATTCCTTGAGCGCGGACACGAAATCGTCGACGCTTACCTTTGCCATCTTGTCCTCCTAACTTGCCGCCGGCGCTGCCGCCGGTGATTGGGTTTCTTTTGCGGAACGAAGCGCATCGAGGCTGCGAGCGAACTGAGAGAGCGGAGCCTGCAGCACGCTGGCGAGGTTTGCGAGCGGCGCCTGCATGGCGCCAAGCAGACGACTGAGCAGGATCTCACGCGAGGGCAGGTCAGCCAGCTCGACGACGGCCTCGGCCTTGATCAGCTGGCCCTCGAGCAGCCCGCTCTTGATCACCATCTTGCGGTTGACCCGGATGTACTCGTTGAGGATCCGCGCCGGACCCGAGACGTCCTCCCCGGCGAAGATCATCGCGATCGGCCCGGACAACTCCGGGTCGAGCTGGCTGTAGCCGGCAGCCCTGGCGGCGCGCCGAGCCAGCGTGTTCTTCACCACCATCATCTCGATCCCGCTGTCGCGAAGCTTGCGCCGCAGGTCCGACATCTGGCCGACGGTCATGCCACGGTAGTCGGCCAGCACCGCTGTCGATGACTCCTTCAGACGGGAGGTGATCGTCTCGACGGTATGGGCCTTCTCCGCCTTCTTGTCGACTTTCGCCGCCTTCTTAGTTGACGTTGCCAATAAAAAAACCTCCTCGTCTAAATAGGCAAGAAGGCCGTTGAATACCATCTCGCCTACCGCAGGAAATTAAGCCCGGGGCGCCTGCGGTCTCTGGCTATTCAGTTGTGGGTTGGGAGTATATCAGGAGCCGTTCCGCGTAGCCTGGAGCGCCCCTTTCACCAGGTCCCGAACGGCAGGGGCCTCGGCGGCCTCGGCGGAGGCGATCTTGATATGCCGGATTCCCGCGCCGGTGCCCTCGAGCAGGCCCTCCGGGTCGGGCAGATCGGCACCATTGGCAAGGCCGAGGTTGATCCGCTCCCGCTGCGGCGAGATCACGGCAAAGACGTCCTCGCGCTTCTCCCCGGCTGCGTACTGGATCACCTTCCAGCCCGGATAGACCTTCTCCGTCACGGTGGGCAGAACCGTCCGAATCACCTCGCGTGTCTTGAGCGCGATCGCCCGAACCTCGTGGGAGTAGGAGCGGAGGAATATGTCAACGGCGGGATCGCCCGCGCCCTTCGCCACAGCAGCCGGCCGCTAGGAGAGTCGGGCGGCCGCGGCGGGGTCGACCGGAACGCTGGGTCCCATCGTCGGAGCCAGGTAGACCGACTTCAGGTACTGGCCCTTGGCCGAGCTCGGCTTGGCGCGGACGACCGCATCCATCAGCGCAGCGAAGTTTTCCTTGAGCTGGCTCTCGGTGTAAGAGGCCTTGCCGATCGTGGTGTGGATGATTCCGGTCTTGTCGACGCGGTACTCGATCCGGCCACCCTGGATATCGCTGACCGCCTTGGCGATGTCGAAGGTCACCGTCCCGGCGCGCGGGTTCGGCATCAGGCCGCGCGGCCCGAGGATTTTGCCCAGGCGGCCGACCTGGCCCATCATGTCGGGCGTCGCGAGGGTAACGTCGAAGTCGAGCCAGCCTTCCTGGATCTTCTTGACCATGTCCTCGGCGCCGACGAAATCGGCACCGGCCTGGGTCGCCTCGCGGGCCTTCTCGCCCGTCGCGAAGACCAGCACGCGACGCTTCTTGCCCGTTCCATGCGGCAAAGTGACCGAGCCGCGCACCATCTGATCGGCATGCCGGGGATCAACACCCAGGCGGAGGTGCGCCTCGATCCCGCCATCGAACTTCGATGTCGAGGCTTGCTTCACCAGCTTTACGGCGTCGTCCGGGTCGTACTGCGTGGCGCGGTCAATGACCTTCGCCGCCGCCTTGTACTTCTTGCCGCGCTGTTCGGGCATTACTAAGCCACCTCGATCCCGAGCGAGCGAGCTGTACCCTCGACCATGCGCATCCCAGCCTCCACGTCGAAGGCGTTGAGATCCTTGAGCTTGAGCTGAGCGATCTCTCGGACCTGTTGCTGGGTGACCTTGCCGACCTTTTCCTTGTTCGGCTTGGCCGACCCTTTTTCCACGCCGGCAGCTTTCTTGAGGAGCGCCGCCGCGGGAGGCGTCTTGGTGACGAAGGTGAAGGTACGGTCCTCGAAGATGGTGATCTCGACGGGGATCACCTGGCCGGCCATCGAGGCCGTCCGGTCGTTATAGGTCTTGACGAACTCCATGATGTTGACACCGTGCGGACCGAGCGCGGTGCCGACCGGCGGCGCGGGGGTGGCCTTTCCCGCCTCCATCTGGATCTTGACGATTGCCTTGACTTTCTTCTTTGCCATTACTTGAGTCGCTCCACCTGCAAGAGGTCCAATTCCACCGGGGTCTCACGGCCAAACATGTTGACCAGCACTTTGAGCTTGCCCTTGTCGGCATTGATCTCGTCGACCTTGCCGTGGAAGTCCGAGAAGGGACCGTCGATAACCCGGACGTTCTCGCCGACCTGGTACTCGACCCGGACCTTGGGGGCCTCGGCCTTGATCTGCTTCTGGATCGACTTGATCTCTTTTTCCTGCAGCGGCACCGGCTTGTTGCCCGAGCCGACGAAGCTGGTCACGCCTGGGGTGTTGCGGACGACGTACCAGGACTCATCCGACATGATCATATTGACCAGGATGTAGCCCGGGAAGGTGCGCTTGGCGACGTGGCGGCGCTGACCGTCCTTGATCTCGATCACGTCCTCGGTGGGCACCAGCACCTCGAAGATCCGATCGTGCATGTCCATCGAGTCGACGCGCTTCATCAGGTTGTTGCGCACCTTGTCCTCGTGACCCGAGTAAGCGTGGACGACGTACCAGTGCGCCTCGCCCTCAGCCGAGGGGGCAGCAGCGGGATTGTCGTTCTCGACCGGGGCGACAGCAACCGACGGTGTCGGCATCTCCGGCGGCGCGGGATGCCCCTCGCCCACACGGACCCGCTCTCCGCTCCAGATGCGTCCGGACTCCGCCGACTCCTTGGGAGCCGCGGCGCGACGGGCGCGCGGCTTGGGCGCGGGGGCGCTGGATGCGTTCATGTCTGCCTTAGCCACGCGGGAACTCGATCTTCACCAGGCTGTGCGCCAGGAGGTAATCGATAAAACCGAGCAAGAGGGAGACCACGACAACGGTCACGATGACCACGAAGGTCATGGTGCGCAGCTCTGCCCAGCTCGGCCAGATGACCTTGCGGAGCTCATTGATAATGTCTTCGAAGCCGCGGATGATGCCGCGCCGGGGCGCGGGCGCCGCCCGCTGCACCTTGTTGGGCCTGGTTGGTTCGGTTGGAATTGCTCTTGCCATTTGTTCTTATACCTGAGTCTGGCAGGGGTGGAGCGACTCGAACGCCCGACCAGCGGTTTTGGAGACCGCTGCTCTACCAACTGAGCTACACCCCTGTGCCGGGCCGCGCGAACAGTATAAGTAGGTTGAACTC
>Ga0207416_1000707_pt1 | contig 52710 bp, 40 predicted proteins | sample PaiPotPPM11metaG_FD_184107 | JGI IMG/M metagenome (GOLD analysis project Ga0207416, IMG submission 184107) | Iron sulfur acid spring bacterial and archeal communities from Banff, Canada, to study Microbial Dark Matter (Phase II) - Paint Pots PPM... ... | reverse complement strand
CGGTCGAAGTGTGACCCGACCTGGACTCCATTGGCGTCAAAGCTGTAGAGGGTAAAGATTCCGCCGCTGGAGCTTGAACGGCCCCAGCCACTGAAGGTGTAGGCCTGGCCACCAGTGACCGGGATCGACTGCCAAGTCGACTGCCAGGCTCCGGTCGCGACCAGCCTGAGCGAGTTGTTGCCGGTATGGGCATCGGCTGGACTGGTGTCGATGCTCGCTTGCGGCGCCAGATTCCAACCAGACGCGCTCGCCTCGAAGCCGGCGTTGCTTAAGAGATTCGCCTGAGTCGCAAAAGTTCCGTCGGGGCTGGATTCGCTCTGGCCAAAGGTGTCGGTGCTTGTTGCTTTGAAGTGATACGTAGTGTTGTTGGTGAGGCCCGTGACAGTTAGCGAGTGGTTTGTAACGTTCGTCGGATCTGAAACCGAATTGCCGTAGCTCGGAGTAGTCCCATAGTCGACCCGACTATTTGCTGAATTGCTCGTCTGCCAGGTGATGACCGCTGAGCTCGCATTGATATTGCTTGCTTGCACCGAATAGATCGTCAGTGGCGGAGCGCAACTCGGGAACTTGAAGGAGCCGACACGCGTGCGCCAGCCGCGATCGCTGGTCGTCGTGTAGTACTCCTGCGTGTACCAGAAGGTGCAGTCGTCGGTCGGATCGACGGCCATCATGCTGTAGTCGCCCCAGCGGTAGTACGTAGAGGTCTGGGAGCCGGAACCGGCAACGATAGTGGCTTCGCCCTGAGGGAGTGTGCCGAGCGGATCGCTGGCGAGCCGGCCCGTGTACCGAATCGAGGGGTACACCGTCGAACTCGAGACGCTGTAACCGACCCCGATGTCGCCCGACTGGTCCATCGCGACGCTGGCCATCCACCGGTTGTTGCTGTCGGGTTGGTAGGTGCCCTGCTGGTAGACGGTCGGGGTGGTAGAGAGGTTCCGGATCTCGTACCAGCGGACTGCAATCTGGTTGCCGGAGGTGCCGACTCCGACGGAGTGGTTGGCAACAAGGGACTCGTGGCCGTCGGCGAAGTGCCGGTACTGAAGCCGGTTCATGAGTCGGTCGGCGATTGGGTCGAGGCCCACCGTTGTTCCCGGCTGCGTGACGCAGTTCTGCGACCCATTGCACGGATCCCACTTGTAGCTAGCGACCGTGAGGTTGAAGTCCGGCAAGTTGCCCGCGGTTCCAAAGGTGGAATTCGCCGGGGTGACCCAATCGACATGGAACTTCCATAGCTTCAGCGTGTTCCCCGCCAGGCCAACCCCGGTGGAAGAGATCGGGAGATCGATCGCGGCAAAGTAGTTCGGGGAGCCCGTGGGCGGAAGGATCGAGCCGTCTAAATCGGAAGCCAGGAGGCTGCTGCCCTCCGTGGTCTGGAAGTTGATGGCGGTGGCGGCCTGGCCGTTCAGCATCTGGGAGCGGTTAAAGGCCCAGGCGCCGGCGCCCACGAACTGGTTGGCGGGTGCCAGCGCCAGGTTGAAGTAGTTGAAGGTCATGTAATAGGCGTCCGGCCAGACAGCCAGCTTTGGATAGTCATTGAGGTTGACGTTGCTGATCTGAAAGGCATAGCGGTAGTAGGTGCCGGTGGGGTCGCCGGTGGTCGAGATCGCCAGGCACTGGTCGAATGGAGCGACCGGGTTGCCCTGTCTATCGGTTGTGAAGGCGAACTGGGTGAAGACCCAGCGGTCGGCCATCCGGTCGTAGCGGACTACCGGATCGCCCTGGTTGGTGGTGTCGCAGAGACCGCCGAAACCTGACCAGAGAGTGTTGCCCGGGCTCGGGCCGAGCAGCGATGTGCCGGTGCGATCGAAGATCTGGTAGTGAAGGTTGACCCACTGAACGTAGTTGTGGGGGCCGATATCGCCGTTGGTATCGGGTGGGAGGACGCCGTCCAGGTTGCCGACGCCCTCGAAGTTGGTGCTCGTGTTCGGCATGGCCGTGCCGGCGGATGAGCTCTGGACCGACCCGGAAGCCGTAACTCCCTTGGAGCTGGCGTGGGGAGGTAGTGGCCGGCGGTGCGGCTGGGGGCCTTTACCGTTGGGGTTGAGCTGGCTGGCGTGCTCGGTCCGGAGGGCCTGAGAACGGTCGTGCTTGAGCTCTTGCACGACGTTGGCAGCGCCGGGGGCCGTGGCGGCGGAGGCCGGGATGCCGTTCAGAGCCTGGCCGCCCAATATTAGTAAGGATGCGGCTGCGCCCAGAAGCCGAGATCGAACCAAGTTCCTTTACCGCCTCCCGAGCCCGGCTAGCGCCGGGACGCCTTCCCCGATGGCAATTTGAATAGTTTCCGGCTTCCGTCCCCCCGAAGTCAATGACTCTGATCGCACCACACATATGGGTCTGCTTGCAGATGTTCCCTAGAACCGGGAATGATGCATCCTGCCCGGGGGAACGATGCCGAAGCTAACCCGCCACGAAGTCAGACATCCGGACGGTCGGGCCGTTTACCTATTCGGACAGTACTCGCCGGCCCCCTCGGACTACCAACCGCCGGAGAGCCCGACGGGATCGTATGAGAGGCGTTGGAACCCGCTTCGGGAGGAATGGGTACTGGTGGCGGCCTCTCGCCAGGGTCGAACGTTCCTTCCGGAGCGATCTGACTGTCCGCTCTGCCCCTCAACGGTTGGCATGTCCACCGAGATCCCGGCCAGCAGGTTCAACCTCGCCGTATTCGAAAACCGCTTTCCCGCGATGAAAGCCGGCGCTGGGGGAGGGGCATGCGAGGTGGTGGTCTATACGGACCGGCATGATGCCTCGTTGAATACCCTGTCGCCGGCCCAGCTGTCAGACCTTATAGATGTATGGAGCAATCGGTATGAGCAACTTGGCTCTCGGCCGGACGTCAAGTACGTGTACATATTCGAGAACCGTGGGGAAGCCGTGGGCGTCACGCTTCACCACCCGCATGGGCAGATTTACGGCTACCCGTTCATCCCGCCGGTCGCCGCGACCGAATTGCGGGCCGGGCGAGCTTTCGCCCGAAAGACCGGGGGGTGCCTTCAGTGCGACCTGGTTCGTGACGAGCGGAAGGCAAAGGACCGTCTCCTGTTCGTGGAGGATGGCGTTGCTGCCTACGTTCCATCGTTCGCCCGGTGGCCTTACGAGGTGCACGTCGTGCCGGTAAAGCACCTTGGGTCCCTGACAGACCTGTCGAAGGGCGGCCGCACAGCCCTGGGCCGCGCTCTGCAACGAGTGACCCAGGCCTACGACCGGCTATTCGACCTCCCGATGCCCTACATGATGGTTATCCATCAGAGGCCGACCGATGGCCAGCGCCATCCTGAGGCCCACCTACATGTGGAGTTCTATCCGCTACTTCGGATGGCCGGTCGGCTGAAGTACCTGGCGGGTGGTGAAACTGGCGCGGGGACGTTCGTAGCGGATGGCCTGCCCGAAGTCAAGGCTGCCGAGCTGCGAAAGCTGCTTAGGCCCGTCGACTAGACCGTGCTGCTGAGCTTGCCGGCGGGTGACGGAAAAGCGCACGGCGACAACTTCGGCCTGGCGGTTCTCGACAACATCGATGTCAACGGCGCCCTGGTCGGTCGCGGAGGCCGCAGCTCGAACTAACCTTCAGCCTTGTCAGGGAACCAAACCGGCGTCATCGCGGCGCCGGTTTTTTTGTGCCTAGGGCGCGATCACACGTTAGCGAGATGGGGGAGCGCCAGCAACGTTCTTAGACCGGCCGGGCCCGACATATTCTGGGCCGCCAACATTGTTAGGAGTAGTTGGGATTCCCTCGGCAAGGCCGGGGGACGGCAGACCGAGCAGCGTCCCGGCCGGTGGCCAAGCAAGTGGCTCACTGCCTGGCTTAGACCCGCCTGGTAGCGCCCGGGTAAAGGACGGACCGTCGGGGCGCTGAACAACCCTTTGCGAAGGCCATCGGCTGCATTGCCCACCGCAAAGGCATGGCTGGCGAGGCGAAACATCGGCCAATCGGAAACAGTGTCGCCGACTGCCAGCGCGATCGGCTGGTCTAGCGGTGCTGCCGGTACGGTCGAACCCGTCGCTTCAAGTTCACGCAGCAGCTCGAGAAGCCCTACGCCCTTGTCTATCCCGCCGGCGATGAAGTCGGTTTGCGCTGTGCCCTGGATCGCAACCACGTGACCTGGGCTGGCTTGCGAGAGGGCCAGCGTGATTGTCGGCCAATCCAGGCCTCGCCGCGCCCCATACTCAAGTCGGTAAGCCCGCACACTCGCGCTGTAGAGCGGATCAACATATATGCCATCGAGCTTGCGTAGTACCTCCGAGACCGCAGCGAGATTGGCCCGTTGACCCTCGGAAAGCAGAACGCGGCTACTGTCGCTCGCGGTTATGAAGACGACCGAGCCATATTCCGCGACTCCGCCAGGTAGCTGGTAGGCGCGGCAGCGCTCGCGAACCTCAGCGAGACTTCGTCCGCTTGCCAGGACGACCGCGTGGCCGTGGGCCTGCAGGGCGCGAAGCGCCAAAACCCCATCAGGGGTGCTCGCTGGAAACCCGAGGAGAGACGTCTCAAGCACGCCGTCGACGTCGATGGCGCAGACCGGCCGCTCGGGGTATACGCCCATGGAAGCCGGATACGCTTTTGCCAAATAGCGGGTGAGGAGTCGACTCATCTGGCGTTCCCGGGGACCGAGGGCGTCAAGCAAATCGCTGATGGCCGGCGCCGAATCGTCCTCCGAAAGAGCTGCCCTTGTGGGGGCACGTCCGCTGGAGCGTTTCGCCCGCTCGTATACCTGTTGCGCATCGATTTGCTGGGTTCGCAGCCCGCGCAGGTACAGGAGCTGGTTGAGTAACCATCGTTCTTCGCTGCACGTCCCGCCGAGCGCGAGGAACTGATCGCGCGCAGAGGGCATGTCGTCGCGAAGATGCTCGGAGCCGAGCGTTGCCTCGCGGTCAGCGGTTCCTGCCGCCAGGTCGTAGCTGGGGTCGCTGCAGAACGCGATGCCGCTCCAATAAGCGCCGGTCTCACCGTCTACTTTCCGATGTCCGGATATCGAGGCCTCGCGAATCGCTTCGAGCCAATGCGGTCGCTCCATTCGACCGTCGATCAAGGAGAGGCGAGATGGCCGCATGAGTTGCTTGAAGACGCCCCCGAGCACCACTCGAGCGAGGGGCGCGAGCGCGCCAAACGCCGGCGTTAGTAGATCGCTGCATCGTTGCCACATGGCATCTCGGCCGACTACCCGCGGGCCCAGGTCATTCAGCAGGGGGAGTCGTTCGGCGCGTGTGAAGGCATATCGCGCATGAAGCTCCGGAACGGCTGGATCGTCATAGCTGAGACCTGCGTACTGACTTTCAGGCGCCCAATCGCGGAATAGAAGGCCGTCCTGAACCCCGTAGGCTTTCGGAGCGAGATCCTCAAGCCGGCGGGCGGTTTCAAAGGCGGCCCGGCCGAAGTAACCGAGGCCGACCCCCTGAGCAACGATCTTGAGCCCGTCGGGCGCTATTCGAGTTCCGGACCCAGTCCGGGTCTCGTAGCGCGCTCGTACATGACTTCGAACACGAATTAGGCCGTCCACTTGATTGTCCAGTTTCACTCGCCGAAGCGAGTTCCGCCCGGCAAGGCGGTCGACCGCTAAGGCCTTGATCCAGCCGCAACTCTGACTTCCGAGAAGTTTTGACAGACTAAAACGGATCGAGGAGTCAGACAGCTGTTTATGTATCTCCCATCTCGAATATGGAAGAAGGACCTGCTGGTAACCGGCCAACCGTACCGGCCATGTCCACCATTTGGGCGAATCGAAGAGCTGCAGAAGCAGCACCAGGGACGAGCGCTCGATCCCGTTGCGCTCGAGACTGGCCGCGGCGGTGGCGAGGGTAGTGCCGCTCGTGGGCGGATCATCGGTCAACAAAAGCAGGCCCTGATTCCTTCGCAGGCGGTTAAGAGCACGACGCTCGGAGCTTAACCACGGTTGCGTGGCTCTCCATGTCATCGTCTCAACGTTGCGGTAGCCTCTCTGCCGGAGGTAGGCGTTAACGAGGGGCGCGAGGTAACTTCCCGAGGTTCGAATACCAACGACCGCGATGGTGCGGTCTCGGCCTGGCCAGCGACGGCTGAACTCCTCGACCAGCTTCCCCAAGTCCTCCGGCTTCATGTCGAATGAGAAAAAGCACTGGGGCAAGATCAAGACCCCTGCGCGGAGCCGAGCCGGCGCACTGCGCAGCTGCTGGATCAGACCGTGCGACTGAATGGCGGATATGTCGGGCCGTATCCCGCGAACCACGGCGTTAGCGAGCCTGGTGATCATTGCCATGAGCGCCCGGTGCAATGGCGCCAGCCTTCGCTCGATCGTCCGATCTCGGCTGCGGACTGTGCGGGCGGTGATTGCCTTGACTACATCAGCCGCGATTTGGCCCCGGGGTGAACCGCGACGCGCGAGGCGTGCCGCGAGCTTGGTCGCTGTGGCAAGCTCGCGGTGACGGTAGTCATCAACGATCTGGGATATTCCAGCCGCCAACAAGTAGGCGTCGAGAACGTCTTCCGATCGTGCTTCGCCATGGCAGCTGACAAGGGCGCCTTCCAGAATTCCTGTGAGCTCCTGTAAATCGCGGGTGAGCTGGTACGGGCGCTCAGTTTCCACCTTCAGGCTGCCCGATGAGTGAGCCGCCGTGCGGCTCTTACTGCGTCGGGTGCCGTTAAGAGGCCGGTGCCGAAAAGGTAGCCAGCGTAGACGGCCGCCCCAATGAAGACTTCGGCGGCCAGGGCGACGATGTTTTTGGGGCGGTACAAAGCAGCCAGGGCAAGAACGGTCGTGCCAGTAAGCAGGCTTCCGGCGATAGCCGGTACTAGAGCCTGCCACTGGAGGGCGAGTGATAGGTTCAGCCGACTCCGCACCGCCCATGCCATTGAAGCCAGCCGGAGGAACTCGAGAAGGGTAAATTCAATGGCGACTCCCGTGATTCCATAGCGACTCGCCACGGGAACGGCCGTCGCCAGGGCCGCCACCAGGCTGACCAGGTTGATTCGAAGATTGACTGCGTTGTCATCGCGAGCCATCAACAGTGACCAATAGATTGGCCCCAGGGTGTGAAGGCAGCCGTAAACCAGGAGAACCTGGAGCGCCGTGGTCAGGGCGTTCCACTTGGAGCCGAGTATCAGCGGTACGGCGGCCGGGGTGACGAGTACGCCAATCGTCGTTAAGGGCAAGATCAGCAGGCCGACATAACGCAACATCCGCAGGGCTGCCTGGCGAACCCGGTCGAGATCGGGCAACATCCGCGTATACGCTGGGTAAAGCACCGCTCCCAGGGCTCCGGCGACCTGGATGGCGGCAAGGTTGCCCAGGTTGTAGGCGATGGCGTAGTAGCCGAGCGCTCGGACGCCCAGCACAGCCCCAACGATGGCGTTATCAACATTTGTATAGACCAGTCGTAGCATCGACGTCGCGGCAAGCATGCGTGCGTAGGTGATGAGTTCCTGTGCCGCCGTCAGGTCAAACGTAAGTGCTGGGCCCCATCCCGCCATCCAAAAGAGTCCCGCGCTCAGGACCGCAGAACGGGCGACCGTAGCGATCACAATGCTCCAGTAGCCGAAGTGCAAATAGGCGAGGGCAACAGCGGCGATGGCGTAGGCGAAAGAGGCTGCTACGTCTGGGACCGCCTTCCGGCCCTGCCGCAGGTCACGTTCGAGTAACGCTGAGGGAATCCGGCTGACCGAATACAGCACGATGGAAATGCCGACCACTCGCAGTGTGGCCCCGATGGCTTGATTGCGGTATATGGTGGCCAGCGCGTCGGCGGTGAGGAACAGGATGGTATAGAGCGTGGCGCCCAGTGCGGCGATCATCCAGAATGCAGTCCGAGCCCGTTTTTGCAGGTCGGCAGCCTGGGCTCGCATTAGGACGCGGGCTATGCCGACGTCCGTAAGCGGAAGGAAAACCATCAGGAGAAACGCCCCGACGTTGGCGACGCCAAAGTCTAGGGGACTGAGTAAGCGCGCCAGCAACAGGGTCCCGGCGAGACTAAGGAATCGGGAGGACATAGAGGCTACGGTTCCCATCGCGACGGCGATCGCGGCCGGTCTGGCCAAACCTCGGCCCAGCGTCGGCGCGACTGGGGTTCGTACGCGTGGCGAGGCCCCTAGTGCCGCCACACTCTCACTCGCCGACGGTGCTCACGAGCTCGCCGGCCAGGATCGCGCTAAGGGCCTGGACCGCATCCAGCGCCTGCCGGCGCTGGCGCCGTAGAGCATCCAGGGCCTTACCCGCGACTCGTTCGAGGAGGGCTACAACCAGGTTGCTGTGCGCCTGCTCCGGATCCGGCATGTAGGAGCAGGCAGTTGCACCCAGCCGGTTGGCCCAGGCGATGTCAAGAGACCCATGATTGACCATGAGGTGGGCTACATCGAGCATCATCGAGCGGTCGCGAACGGGCCGTTCCCAGTCGATCACCCACGGTTCGTCATCACCCAAATAGATGTGATGAATGGCCAGGTCATTGTGTGCGAGGACTGGATCAAAATCGCGCATTCGCTGAAGGTGACAGTTCGCGAGCTGCCACGCTTCAGCTTGAGCGGTACGACTGATGACGCTGGCCTGGGCGAGCTCTTCGAGCGGTAGGTGGATGTTGCGACGAAAACGTCGGTGGTCATAAAGGTCAAGCGCTACGGTCTGCCGGAGACTGGTCTGCTGGATCGAGAGTACAACCTCGAAGGCGCGCAGGTGATTGAGCGAAAGAGTTGTCGCGGGGGCGCCCACGGCCTCGTCCTCGAGGGCCCATGGAACGGGTGCCGACGCATGCAGTTTGACCCTCGGGGCGCGAATGCCGGGAGTCTGTTTCAGCGCGGATGAAGTCGTTTCGGCCGCAAGCCAGCTCCTTAAAGTGGAATGCTCGGAGGTAGCGAGGACTTTGACAATCAGCCCGGGCGTGCCAGTAAGTCGCCAGGCGAAGGAGCGGTCCCCGATCTCGGCATCGGCTGGCTCACGGCCGCACGGCTCCGACAACTCGCGTCCGGCCGCCGCGGCCGCAAGTCTGGCCGCTGCCTCGATCGCAACTCGGGACGAGAGGGGGAAGTCGAGGTAAAAGGGGCGCGCCTGATTAGCGTCAAACGCGCCCAGAAAGGAAGCCGCGTCGGCGGCTAGGACTGCCACGACAGTCCTAGCCCAAGGTCCTGGTTAGTGTTGGCGTCAGGGCGAGACTGCGAACAAATTGCCATCGATGTTTCCTTGATAAATCACTCCTTCTGATATGGCGGCGCCGCCCCAGAAATTGGCGGTCGTGCCGAGCGTTGGCGTCGGACTCGGGTTCGGATCGTGGTAGACGAACAGCGTGGAGCCGGTATCCGCCGCGAATATCGTGAGGTCGGGCCCCCAAGCTGCCACGACCAGCCCGGGAGCGGCTGAGATAGAGGCCAGGATCGGGTAATTGAGGCATCGCTCCCAGCGGAAAGCGCCGCTGCTTGGATCCAGGGCCCGCAGGCTGCCGGCACAACTGACCCCGTTGATAGTCGTCGCCGTGCCACCGACGTAGACACTGTTGCCGTCGAAGGCGCTCGTAGCGATCGCGGCGCCCGGCCCGCACACAGGGCAGTTATTGCCGACCGCGATCGTGGCACGCCAGAGCGGACCGGCGCTCAGTGCGGATCGATCAAAAGCGTAGTAGACGCCTGTCTTGTTAACGAGGCCGAGCATCGGATGCTGTACGCCCGCGATCGTCGCGTCGAAAAGCATTGGCGACGCTCCGAAATCGGGGTCCGAGATTGTTTGTTCCGCGGCGGGCATCTGCCAGTGGTCCAGAAGTGTCAGATCACTCGCCCGGAACTTCAGAATGGAAGCCGTGTATTGATAGGGTGACGAACACGTCCCCGGGCTGTTGCCAGCAGCGAAGTAGATGCTGCCATCTGCCGGATCGACGGCGCCCGTGGTGAGGACCGGGGCTCCAGTGCAGCCGTCAGGTGTCGTGTTGAAAACGTGCTGGACAGCGCCAGTCACAGTGCTGAGTTGGAAGACTTTCCCTTGAACCGCCGGGCATTCCTGCAAGGAGCCGAGGCCCACATACACGCTGCCGTTGTACACGGTCGGCGAGCTCCATAGAAAGCTCTGTGGCGTCGGACCGAGGCGAGTATGCCAGTCAATCGCGCCGGTGAGAGCATCGATCGCATATAGGTTGGAGTCACCTCCGCTGACGTAAAGCAGGGACGCATTCCAGATGGTTACGGCAGTTGGGGTACCGGTCGGACCACCGCCACCTCCGAGGCAGCCCGGCGGTGGCGGATCGTTAAAGGTGACGCCGACGTAGGTCGACCAGACCACGTGGCCCGTCTTGTCAACCGCGCGCTCGTAGCCGTCCCAGGAGCCGAAGTAGATCAGACCGTTCGCCCCGACCGGCTCACCGGTGAGCTGGCCCGGCGTATGAACAGTCCATTTCAGCTTCGAGGAACTTGCCGACGCAGTGGTGAGACTGGAAGGCGTCGGATTGTATCCGGTGTGATCGTTGGCCGCGAAGGAGGTGGTCCATTCGTGGGCGGCGGGCGCCGCGGGTGGGAACTTGGCTACGAAGACATCATCACTGCCCCGGCTGCTGACTTGATATGCGCTCGCTGTCGGAAAATTGGTGGATCTCGTAAATCCTGTGAGATAAGCGTTGCCTGAAGTATCCACAGCCAAGGCCAGCGCGCCGTCGTCGGCACTGCCGCCCAAATAGGTAGAGAAGCGGATACCACCGGATGGGTCAAGCTCGGTCAGGAACGCATCTGAGCCGCCACCGTTAACGCCCTGGACCGGGCTTGCGATGGGGAAGTTTGTGGACCCCGTCACTCCGCCGACAAAGGCATCCCCGAGTGCGTCCACCCCGACCCCATATGAGAGGTCGATGCTGGCGCCACCCAGGTAGGTGGAATAGACCACGCCGTTCCCGGCCGGAGTCAGCTTGGCGACAAACGCATCGCCCCCGCCGCTGTTAGCCCACTCGGCGGGATTGAACGTCGGGAAGTCCGTCGACGACGTGTAGCCACTGACGTAAGCGGACCCAGTGCCGTCGATTGCGAGGCCGACCGCTGTGTCGTAGCCGCTTCCCCCAAGGAAGGTCGAATAGATGAGCGACGACCCCGCTGAATTCAGCTTGGCGACGAAGGCGTCCACGTTAGTTCCATATGTGGCCTGGAATGCATTGACCGTAGGGAAGTTGGGTGAACTCGTGCTACCGACGACGTAAGTATTGCCGGCGCTATCCAGCGCAATCCGGGCGCCACCGTCGTCACCCGAGCCTCCCAGGTAGGTTGAATATGCTATGGATCGTCCGCCGGGCGCCAGTTTGGTCACGAACGCGTCCATTCCCCCGGCCTCCGTCGCGCGCATGGCGGCGACGATCGGGAAATTGCTGGAGTTCGTCACACCAGTGACCGAGGCGCTTCCGGACGGGCCCACTGCGATCCCGTACCCGATATCCGTCGCGGAACCTCCCAGATAAGTGGAATACACCAGGGCGGATCCCGATGAATTCAATTCAGCGACGAACCCATCCACGCCTCCACCAAACGAGGGCTGGACCGCATTCGCGGTTGGGAAGTCGCTTGAGGTGGTAGCGCCAGTAACGTACGCATTCCCCCCGTTATCGACCGCGATCGCAAGTGCCTCGTCATCGACCCGGCCGCCAAGGTAGGTGGAGTAGACAAGCGCGTTGCCGGCGGCGTTGAGCTTGCTGACAAATGCATGGAAATGGCCGGCGCTGCTACCGGGCCACGGCGTGGAGGAGGGGTAATCCATGGAATTAGTCGTGCCGGCCACGTAAGCATTTCCGGCGGAGTCAACCGCTATCCCGTAGGCGTCGTCCTGGCCGCTGCCACCCAGGTAGGTGGAGTAACTCAGAACGGGGTCGATGACAATCGGCGTCGCGGGGTCGTAAGAGCCCACAGCAAAGCCGAACCGATTGGCACCCTTGGCAATGTATCGAGCCGCAACCGGGGCCGAGCCTGTTGCTGTCGGCTGGTACGCCACCGGGCGGCGCTGGATCAGGGCTCGACCGCCAACCATTAGTTGGACGTTTCCGTCAGGCAGAATAGTGGCGCTGTCTGCGGTGAATGCCATGACAATCGCCGCAGGATCGGCGCCAGGCGCCAGCGCGAAGTCGTACTCAAGGTCGGGGCCGTTGCCGTAGAAGGACAGGTCGATTCCTGGATAGGCTGCGGCTTCGGTGACTCGGGTGTAGCTCGAGACGTTAGTCAGCCAGTGCTTCGGGTTTCGTCCAAACAAATAGTTTGTCGCGCCTGGCAGCGGGCCACTTCCGACCATTACCGCTGTGCTGTTCGCGCCGACCAGGTTCATGCGAAGGACGGATTCCGGGTTGGGCTGCTTTCCTGCGAGCGCGCGGGCGGCTTCCGAGGGGTTGGTTTTGGTGGCGGCCAACGGGGCCGGAGAGACCGGCGCCAGCGTAACGACGACACCATCAGGCGAGAGAAATACTGTATTTTGAGGTCCGCTGGAGACGAACTTCACTCGGCTGCTCGTCTGGCCCACGTTCTGCTGGAAGGCCAGCGGAATCTTGGTCGATTTAAACCCTACCTGCTTGGCTACGGTTTTCGGCGGGTTGCTTGCGCTGGTTGCGGCCACCGGTAGCGCCGAGGCGAGACCCAAAACCCCGACCACAAGCAGGGAAATCACAGGATGGCGTAGCTCGGTTGAGATCACAGACTCCTCCCTGGGATGTGTTGTTCAAGCGGTTTGTAGGTGACAGCGTGCTTGCTGCCAGATAACTGCCGATAAATCTCGACGTGTCGCAATGCCCACGGTCGCAATTCGTAGTGTCCTGCCAACTTCGGGCCGGCGGCCTTGAGCCGCTCCCTAGAACCGCTGTCGGTTAGCGCGGTGTAAAGCCCATGCGCCATGGCACCTTCGTCGCCCGGATCGACGAAGAGCGCCGCGTCCCCCAGAACCTCGCGGAGAACCTCTAGATCGGAGGCCACGACGGGTACGCCGCAGGCCGCAGCCTGTACGGGCGGATATCCGAAACCCTCGGCAAAAGAAGGGAAGAAAAGGGTGGCTGCGTGCGTGTAAAGGGCTCGGAGGTCGCTTTCGGACAGGCTGTGCACGAGGTGCACGCGACCCTCCAAGCCGAACTCTCCGATGACGCGTGTCGCGGCGGTCATGTGGCCGGAGGTGCGCTCAACAATCGCCACCAGATGGTGAGGAACCCCCTTGGACACCAGCTGGGCGTAGGCGCGGACGGCGCCAGCGAGGTTCTTCCGTGGCTCAAACGAGCCTGCGTAAAGGATGTATGGCCACTGAATTCCGAGCCGGCCGATCGGCTCCTGGTCGTCGTTCCGGTCAAACTCAACGGCGTTGTGGATCACCGTGATGCGCTCAGAAGGCAGATCCGTTTCGCGAATTATGTCGCGGCGGGAGGATCCCGACACAGTGATTACCACGTCGGCGCGCACTGCCCGGCGAACATTCCAGCGGTAGAACAATTGTTGCCGTATGGGGAGCGACTTGACCTCGTAGTAGGTTTGAACGATCAAGTCGTGCAGGGTCACCACGAGCGGGCAGGCGAGGCGAGGAACCGGTGGGAATAAGGGCCGCATATGAACCGCCGGAGCATGGAAGAGGTCGAGGTTGTCTGCTCGGGTCACCATTGGGAGCGTCAAGCAGCGCGAGTACAAGGCCGTCAGCTTCGCTGGAACATGACGACCGACTGGCCGCCATGTAATCGCACCCGGGAGTCCTTCGGGTCGTGGCTCACCTGGTCCTCCGTAGGCAAGAATTGAAAAGTCCGGTGCATACGTGTCGAGCGAACAGAGGAGTCTCATGGTGTATTGACCCATTCCTGTGTTGCGGAGATCTCCGGAAAGCCCCCACGCCTCCACACCCAGCCGGATCTTCATGCGCGAGATCCCACCGCAAGCGGCATGGGCTCGGTTGCCCGCAGCGCTTGGACTGGCGCGGCCTTCGCGGCGCTCAGCTCTTCCACGTGGTCGTCAATGCGGGAAGCGAAGGCGTCCCAGGAAAATGTGCCGGCTCGAACTCGCGATCGGGCGCCCATTCGCTCCAGCTGAGCTGGGCGCATAGCCGCAAGACTCGCCATGGCCTGCGCAAAGGCGTCGGCATCGTCCAGACGAAGGAACCCGGTTTCCCCGTTGACGATGCTCTCTCGGGGCCCACCGCGGTCAACCGCAAGGACGACTTTCCCGCACGCCATCGCCTCCAGGGGGACCAGCCCCCAGTCCTCGCAACGTGGTGGAAACACGACCGCATGGCTGCCCTGGTAAAGCCTCAGGAGCGCCGCGTCGGTTGGGGATTCGAGGAAGCGAATGTCCTCGCGGCCTCCCGCGCGCACTTGAAGCAGCTCAAAGTAGCTTTTGCTCTTTGCATCAACCATCCCTGCAATGACGAGTTTGAATTCATTCCGGGCGACATCGGGCTTGAACTGCAGAAAGGCATCGATGGCCAGCTCGATGTTCTTTTGCCACATGATGCGACCCGGGACCAGGAAGAAGGGCTCCCGCCGTCCGGCCGGTTGGAAGTGTGTGGTATCGACTCCGTGATGAAGTACTTCCAGTCGCGCCTCTTCAACCAGGTGCGCAGATAGCAGGCGACGGCGCGTCTCGCTGCTGTTGCAGAAGACGCGCCGATAGCGGTCCCAGCTTGGCTGCTCAAAATGACGGTAAAGTGCCAGCGCCCCCCGGTAGTGAAGACGGTGACCACCAGTAAAGAACTGCTGGCGAGTGAACGGCTCGTAGGCGACCTTCAGGGGCGTCAGGCAAATGCACGACGTGGGTACCGTCGAACGCGCGGCGATCAGATTTCCGAGGCCCTCGCTTACAACTACCAGGCTGTCGTGGGACCCGAGGTCCAGCCTTTGTGTCATCAATGTGTAGGCCGCCCTCGCCACTCCGGAGATCGACCGCCGGACCGAGACCTCGTGAAGTGGAACGACGGGCAGATGGGCGAATTCCGGGAAGGTGGAATCGGACTCGTAGTGGTTCGTGTAGAGCGTCCACTCATGCCGGCTGCGGTGCATGAGCTCGATCAGAACCCGCTCGGCGCCGCCCTTCAGGTAGACCCATGGGTAGTAGATGGCGGGCCTCATCCGACTGCCTCCTGGTAGACGTCGAGGGTGTCGCGCGCGACCTGTTCCCATCGGAAGAGTTGCGCCCGCCGGAGCCCGGCTCCGGCCAGCTCGTCGCGGCGGGTCGGGTTGGATAGCAGGGATACAAGGCCCGATGTGATCTGGTCCTGATTCCTGGGGTCGATGGTAAGGGCCGCATCGGCAACGACCTCAGGCAACGAGGCCACCGCTGAGGTCAGCACGGCCGTTCCGCAAGCCATTGCTTCGATTGGAGGTAGGCCGAACCCCTCGTAGAACGACGGATAGGCGAAAACGTCCGCACCGGTGTAGGCGGCGGGTAGGTCCTCTTCCGGCAAATAGCCGAGAAAGTGGATTCGGTCCCGGACCGGCGATGTCTCATACGCGGCCCCTACGTCTGCGTTCTTCCACCCTCTTCCGCCGGCGATCAATAAATCGTGGCTGGTCCCCGTCCGTTCGACCGCTTGTGCAAATCCATCCATCAAGCGAACCAGATTCTTGCGCGGTTCGATCACGCCAACGAAGAGGACATAGGGATGGTTGACCCCGTACCGTCGCCTAAAGCGCTCCACGACTTCCCCGTCCTGAGGCGTGAACTCGGGCCCGACGCCCTCGGAAACAACGCGCACCCGAGCCTTCGTACCGGGAAACCGTTCAACGAGGCGATCCCGAGTAAAGCCGGAGACACAAATGATCCGCGTTGCCCGACGAAGGGCAAGGGTGGTCAGGAGGCTCAGGTACAAATGCGAACGAAGGCGGTGCACCGAACGGTCCATGAAGGCAAGGTCGTGGACCGTGACCACCGTGGGGCAATGGACTCCGACCGGCAGGATGTAGTTAGGCGAGTGGTAAACGTCGGGATGGAGACGCGCGACGGCACGCGGGACGAAGGCCTGTTCCCAGAGTGCCCGTGCGTACTCGTTTGGCGTGGCGAACGGAGCACGGATTCGGCTTAGCGGTAGATCATCGAGACCGTCGCTCGCCTGGGTCAGAAACACAGTGAGGCTCCCGGGAAGGTGCGGCGCGAGCGCTCGTATCAGCTCGTTTGTATAGCGAACCACGCCGGAGAACTGGCCGCGCAATGAGCGGCCCATGATGGCGACCCTCATGCTGCTCCTCGCTCAGCCAGGAGCAGCAGGCTAGCTTCGAGCCTGGCGGCGCAGTCCTCGGTGCGCCAGCGCTCGCTGACGAGGGCACGACCGTTGCGCCCCAACTCCGCCCGGAGTGATGGGCTCTCAAGGAGCTCACGGAGGCGCCTTGAAAAGAGTATGGGATCGCGCTCGGTCAGAAAGCCGGTTAGGCCGTCCCCAACTGTTTCCACAACGCCACCTTCGGAAACGGCAACCACCGGGAGTGCGTAGGACATGGCTTCAAGGGGTGCCAGTCCGAGGGCCTCTTCGTGGGCGCCGTATGCGAAGGCAATCGCCTCGCGGTACTCGCGGGCAAGAACCGCTTGCGGCGGGAGCACCAGGATGGTGAGACTGACTCCCAGCCTTCGTGCCTGCTCCTCGAGCTCGACCCGAACACGGGGGTGGCCAGCATTCGCCACAATGTGAAGAGCGGGCCGCGTCTTAGCGTCAAGAAGGGAAACCGCTTCGATTACCAGCTCGAACCCTTTTCGGCGTTCGAGCTCGCCTACCGATAACAGGTAGTCGCCCGAATCCCTCGCGGGCATTGCGGGCAGGTCCACACCAGGCGGACACACCGTAGACCCCGTCCCATAAACCTGCTCGATCCGGCGTTGCGTGAAGGCGGAATTCGTAAAGACCCGCGATGCGCTACGGACCATCGCAACGTCTTGATGCCAGAGACGTCGTTCCAATCGTCGTTCGAGCGGCGCCCGGCAGCTCCTCCGCAAGCGCTCGTACAGTGACGTTGGCGGACTGAACGTAGCCTCACTCATGCGGCGTGGCCGATGGTGGCAGTAATAGGCGGAGGGGGTGCGCAGGCTACCGAGTAATGACGGGGCGAAGGTGAATCGACATGCGTCGACAAGCGCAACGTCGTACCCCGCCGTGTCGATAGCTCTTGCGATCGTCGAATTGACCGCTTCGAGATCGCGGAAACTCCGCCAGCGCCGGGCGTCATTCAGGTAGAGACCCCGCCGTATAGGGGGACGAAAGGCAAATGGGAACCTCGTGACCGATGCCGCGACATCTTCGTCGCGCAACATTTCCTGGTCAGCGGTCGTCAGAGTGAATATGTCAACCTGGTGTCGCTGACTGAGAAAGCGGCAGAAACCGTGTAGGGCCCGACGCGCCCCACCCGAGGGCTGGTTGTGATAGACAGCAATCTTCATGCGACCGCCTCATACGTAGGTTCCTGCTCGAGCTGCCGCGAACGGACGACGATCCCGGCGAGCAGCCAGAACAGAATGGAAACCACCGTGTTTTCCCAGGCGTGGAGGAAGTTGCTGACAATCAGGAAGCCAATAGAGGCACCTCCGACGCCGAGGGCAAGCGCCCGCGTCCATGGGTCGCGCAGTGTCGGATAGGTCAGGAAGCAGATTGCGGTCATTACCAGCGTTATGGCCGCATAAATCGCGGCTCCGAGCAGGCCCATCTCCGTGGCGATCTGGAGGTACCAGTTCTCGTTCGTAAGTGGATCGACGCGGTCATAACGCTGGCCGATTGTGCCGGCCGTTCCAAGCCCAATCCCGACCGGGTTCTCCTGGATGGCAACAAGGCTTCGGACGGCGGCGTCGAGGTGACCGGCGGAGGATGCACTGCCTTCGATTAGGAAGCGGTCAAAGCTCTGACTCGTGATACCGATGACCGACACCATGGTGACCGCGACCACCATGCATGCGAAGGCAACGAGCAGCAGCCGGCCGAAGCGGCGAGCCATGGCCGCCATAACCATCAGGACGGGGGCTATGGCGAAGATCGCACTTCGGGTGACCGTCATGGCGAGTGTGGCCATCATCATGGTCAGGAAAGCGCCACTGGCGAGGCGATCTCGTAACGACCGGGCATGAAAGAGCAGCGCCGCGGCGATACTGACCAGTACAAGTTGATAGAAGGCCAGGGCGAGGTCGCCCAACTGCAACGAGGAAGCCCGGGGAATGTCGAAGGCTCCGGCGCCGCGCGTCCGCACCGCGGTGCTGGCGCCGATCGAACCCTGCAGGCTGTTGAAGCCCTCAAGCCCAAGAGAGGAAAAGACTGCGTTGGCCTGGCCTGGCGCCGCCACCTGCCAGGCAGCCACGGCGGCGACGGCAAGACTCCCGGGGATGAGCGCCAGGAGAATCCAGCGCAGATGACGCCGCTCGAGGTGCAGGCCTCGACCAATGAAATAGGCGAGCAGGAAGGATGCGTCAGTTCGGAAGCCCTGGATCCGCGTGAACAGGTCGGTGTTATGGGGGCCGGGATACACGATGTAAATGGCCGCGAGAAGCAGGAAAGAGATTATTAATAGGTCGAGATAGCGCAGCCGTGGCGGCTTTCGCGCCGTCAGCGCATCCGCGATCACCCGCGCCACGAGTATCGCGAGGATGCCGTCCTTCCATAGCTCGAGGGCTTTCGTTAGAAGGTCGGAGCCGGTGAAATGTAGGATGGCCAGGATCACGAAGCGGTTTACTGGAGCAAACCCAGCGTAAAAGACGACTGTCCAGGCCGGCCACCTCCAGGCAGCAACCCCGATCAGCGCCATGATCCCGGCTCCCGCGGCGAGCGTAACCAGGCCCAGTGCGCTGAACGCGAAGAGGACGAAGCCGGCGGCACCTATCAGCGCCACCAGCGCGAGCAAGCGGCCGGGGGGCATAGAGGGCCGCCGGAGCGTCGGTTGGTAAATCATCTGATGCGCTCGGTCCGCCCGGCGGACGGGGCCGCGGGGCCTACCGACCGATGTAAGGCTGACGGTGGGAGAAGACGCCTCGGCGGACCCCAGCGGCCGAGGGCTGCATCCAGGACCGCGGCTGTCCGGGCCTGGTAGTAAGGGTCTCGCCGGTAGGCAGGGAAGAACGCATTCCGCACCGCGACTTTCGCCCCGGTGACCAGGAGATCGGCCAGCAGGCGCGGCTTGCGCCCGATCGGGTTGTTACGAAACGCGAGTCGGTAGGTGTTCCGGCAGGCATAGTAAAGGATGTGATCCGGTGGCAGCGATCCGGCCGAGGTTGAAACCTCGTGGCGGACAACGGCCCCTGGAACGAATCGTGTGGCGATCCCGAGTCGGGCGCCACGTAAGCACCAATCGACATCTTCGAGGTAGAGGAAATAGTCCTCGTCCATTGGCCCGAGCTTGCGGTAGGTGGATGCCGTGACGAACATAGCGCACCCCGTGGTCCAATCGACCTGCCGCGGCGTCGTCTGGGACTGAACCGGCTCGCCCTGCCCGATATGTCGGTTTTGCATGGCAGGCCGTGAGAGCCATCCGCCGGCCGACCAGATGCGCGCCGGGTCCTGCGAATAGACGATCTTCGGCCCCAGGATCGTGCCGGGGTAGACTTCAGCGGCGGCCAGCAGGGCCGAAACAGTGTCAGGTTCTATCGTGGCGTCATTGTTGAGGAAGAAAAGGTGGTTGGCGCCTCGTTCGAGTGCGCGTCTCGCGCCCGCGTTGCAGCCTGCGGCATAACCGCCGTTCTGCGCCAGGCGAACTACTTCGACCGATGGTAGTTCCTCTGCAAAGGTGCTGGTCGGGTCCGGATCCGAGCCGTTATCGACCAGGATCGGAAGCAATTTCGCCCCGGCGCAGCTTCCGAGAATCGATCGCATGCAGACGAGACTGCGCCGAACATCGTTCCAGTTGACAGCGATTATGCCAACGATGGGAGTGCCCTGGTCGTGGTCAGCCCTCATTGAAGACGACCCCGATTATTCGAGTCCCGAGGCGATTGAGCTGTCCCCGTATTTCCCTGTGAATGGCGCCATCCTGCGCACGGCGGCGCGCAACATAGATGACGCCCGTCGCGATAGAGGCAAGATGAAATCCGAGGCTGGAAATGGTACATGGCGGGCTGTCGATGATCACGGTGGCCTGCTCTGCGACGCTCGTCGAGACTGCCGATTCGACTTCTTCGATAAGGGCAGCGTGGTCTAATCGGTGAGCCGGCTGAAATACCTGAAGGGGGGGGACTGGTTCATCGAACTGGACGCTTGTCGTTGACCTGGTTATGGCGTCAAAGGCCTGCGCCGAGTAGAGCCGCAGGTCGCTGAGTCCGGCACCGAGCGGGTCGGCATCGACCAGTACTACGGGTGGCATTAAAGCGGAGAGGGCCTGTGCCAGCGAGGCGCTGCAAAGCGAGCGACCGTCCCCGGGGTGGGCGCTGATTACGACGATCACGCGGCGAGGCTCGCCGGCTATAGCCCGTCGCGTGTTTAGGGCCAGGAGGCGGAAGCTCTCGAAGAAGGCGCCCGCCACAACCGAGGTCGTAGCTTCGATCAGTTCCACTTGCGGTCGCCGAGGTGGCCGGCCGGGTAGCGGCGATGGAGTAACGAGCTGTCTCATGTCGTTACCGCCGGCACCCGGACAAGAATGGGCGCACCAAAGGCCTCGGCGACCCGAGCCGGAGTTTCCATCTGCTGGGCGAACAGTGCCAGCAGGTAGATCGCGCTTGCTCCCGCCATAAGTCCGAGCAGGACGGCCATCGCGTAGGTCAACGTTGCAAAAAGGGCGTTCGACTGAAGCCTCGCCTCGTCAACCAGCTTGACGTCGGAAGTAAGCGGGAGGGATTGCGCCCCATCCGCAAGGTTCTGCTGAAGTTGCTGCACCTGGGTGACGTGTTGGTAGGCGGCCGCCACCTTGGCCGACAGGTCGTCGAACTCGTTTTGAAGGTTTACGAGGCGGTCCAGCTCGAGCTGCTCGGTTGACATGGAGGCGGCGAGGCTGGCCGCTCGTCGCGCCAGCGCCTGGCGTGTGGCGCCATTGGTGGCGCCGACCGCCGCCAGGTCCGCGTTGACCTGGTGAATTTGGAGCTGGAAGGACGTCACTATGTCGCGCTGCCTGGCGAGACGAGTTGACAGGTCATGCGCATTATTGGCACTGCCGAAGGCGCTGAGTTCGTCCTTCGCCTTGGTGAGCTGCGCCTGCGCCTGATCCACCTGCGGCTGCATAGCGAGGAGGCTCGCCTCGGGATCAGGCCGGTTCAGTTGAACGTAAAGTGCCCGACCCTCTGCTGCGGCAACGTTAGCCAACTGCAGCGCGCGGCCCGGGTTGCGGTCGCTACCACGGACGGCGTAGACCGGGCTCGGGTTAATCGAAGCAAGCGTGGGGACGATTGTGACCGATAGATGTCCAGCGATATCATCTGCTGTGCGGTGCAGGCGGGCACCCACCCGTTCCGCGAGCCGCCTGCTCTTGATCACTGAGTCAAATGTGATCTGTGCGTCGCTGTAGACACCAGGGCGGGCGGTCAACGGATCCAGGACTGATAGAGTCGCCTGCGCCGTTGCGGTGTCATATTTCTGGTGGTAGAAGAAAACGCCTAACAGGGTGATCAGAAGGCAGGCAGCCGGCACTAGCCGGAAGCGCCGGTACGTCTCGACGAAAGTTCGCAGGTCCACGATTAACCTCCTCCTCAGAGCACCACGGAGCGATAGCGAAGGCTACCGGCCAGCAGCGACACGCACGCAACCGAATCCCATGCCAGGTAGGCGGCCAGTTTGGCCGGCGGGAATCGTCCGGACAGGCCACGACAACGAGCGAATGCGACCGCGTACGGCGCAACGAGCAGCAGCGTGATCGGCTGCCGCCACGCGAATGCCAGACCAAGAAGGGCCAGCTGGAAAAGGAGATGAAGGGGACGAATCCATACCCCAAGGAACAGGTGCCGGCGAAAACCTGGGTAGCGAGCGCTTATGGCCGGCCATTTTCGGTAGCGACTCGCCCAGAAAACCCATTTCAACGGGCTTAAAGGAATTACCTTGTGAGCAACCAGCGCCTCGCTCGCATAAACCGCCCGCCAGCCAGCCCGCTGCACACGCCAGGCCAGGTCGGCGTCCTCCCAGGTTGCCCGTCGCGACCAGCATTCCGGATTGAAACGATGACCGCGAATGGCTGTGGCGCGATATACGACATTCGCGGTCGGAAAGGTGCCCTCCAGGCGGCTGGTCGCAACGTGGTGCTCGAACAGGGGGACCTGCTGGAGCTCCGCAACTGTCTGCCCCTGCACGATGCCAATGTCGTCTGTGACGAACGCATCAAGCGCTGCCTGAAGCCAACTCGGCGCCGGAATGCAGTCGCTATCCGTAAAGGCGATGAAACGCCCCTGGGCGAACTCCAGCGCGACGTTCCTCCCGATAGCAGGACCGGAATTTCGGGCTAGCCTTATGTATGTGAGGGGTTGACGGGCCGTCTCGATCAACTCCAGCATCAGCGCGTGCGTCCCATCGGTTGACGCGTCATCGCAGACGATCATCTCCAGGGCCCCTTTCAGGTCCTGGTTCATTACCGCCCGTACAGTGCTCGCCAGCATGCTGGCATGGTTGTAGGTCGATACAACGACCGAAACGGCAGGGGACAAGGCGGCGATTGGCGATTTGCGGATCTCCGCGATTCCGTTCGCCGTCACAGCACCAGTCTCCGGTTCCTTACGCTGGATATGGCCAACGCCGTCGTCGTGAGGACCTCGAAGTAGGCGACGAGCAGCAGCCAGGCCCCCGCCTTGAACCATTGGCCGTTTTTCGCCAGCGAACGAGTCGTCCCCTGGGTCACCGTGTTGAAGTAGAGCCAAGGGATAGCTGCGACCAGCGCGAACCAGGAGCCGCGGAGAATGGCGATCGCAATGCCAAGCAAGCCCAGGTAAAAGTAGGTCCGGGATCGAGCGACGAAGTATCGCTTCCACAGGTATGTCGCTCGAAGTTCCGGGATGCTCCGCACCAGGTGAGGAAGGATTTGGACGCGAATCGGGCGAAGTAGCAATTGAAGGCGGGTCAGGCGTGTCGCCAGGTGATCGACGGCTGCGTCGACAACAAAGGACGGACGCTCACCGAAGCGACGTAGCCGCCAGGCAAGGTCGGCATCTTCCCCGGCCACAATGTCGCCCCACGGATAGAGGCCGAAACGCTGGTTGAAGCCGCCGACTGCATCGAAGGGTTTTTTGCGCAGGACCAAATTTGCGGTCGGATATAGCCCATCGTCCCGGGTGCTGGGCGATAGCTGCGACGCCAGGAGGCCAGGGCCGCCCGCACGGGCCTGGGGCAGTACGGGGCCACACACCAGCCCGGCGCCTTCCGCAATGGCTGAGACGGAGCTTCGGATCCAGGTCGGATGAGGGACACAGTCGCTGTCGGTAAATGCGAGAATTTCGCCGGCGGCACGCGCTGCCCCGTAATTCCGCGAAACGGCGGGTCCCTGGTTCTCTTTTCTGTAGAAGTGGACGTCGAAGGGCAGTACAGACCCCCACCCGAGGACGACGTCCTCCGTATTGTCGCTCGAGGAATTGTCGACGACGATCAGTTCCATCCGATCGGACGGATATGCCTGCCGTCCCAAAGCGTTCATCAGGTAAGGCAGAACAGTAGCCCGGTTGTAGGTCGGAACAATGATCGAGACAAAGGGCCAGCCGGTCTCAGCCTCGGATGCCTCAACTGGCGCAACCTGGGCAAGAACCATCAAAGCACAACCCGCCGGTAGCGGACGCTAGCGCCCACCATGACCAGTGCGCAGGCGACCTGCCGATACAGCAAAAGAAGGAATCGCAGCGTGCCCCGACGGAGCCCATGCGATCGGAGGGACGGGACCAGCACGCGGCGCACCTGGTGGCCGGCCCAGGGAAGTGCCAAGAGGGCAATGAGTGGCATTTTTGCCAAGGTCGAGGCCAGCAAGGCGAGCCAGGCGAGATGAAAGTACATGTGCACCTTGCCGTTGAAATACCGCCGCCAGAGGTACATCTCTCGAAGCTCAGGAATCGAGCCAACAAGCGCCGGGATTATCTGCGCGACCAGCGGCCGTAGTAGGAGCCGGCCCAGGGACGCCGGTGTGGCGAGGTGCCACACGACTGCGTCGGAAGTGAAGACGGCCCGAACACCACGCCGCTTGATCCTCCAGGCAAGGTCAGTATCCTCGCCCGCAAACAACTCGCCCCATGGGTACATGCCGAAGCGCTCGTCGAACCCGCTGACCGCCTCGAAGTCCGCTCGCCGCACGAAGAGGTTGGCGGTTGGGTAGCAGCCGCGATCGCTTGTTATCGCGTCCTGCTGGGCCACGAGCAGCGAGTCACCCGGTCGTTCCGCGGGCAAGAAGGGTGCACAAACGATGCCGGCCCCATCCGCAAAGGCGCGGACTCCGTTGCGAAGCCAGTCTGCGGCCGGAACGCAGTCGCTGTCGGTGAAGGCGAGAATCTCGCCTACAGCACGCGCCGCCCCGAAGTTGCGCGATGCCGCCGGACCCTTATTCCCCTTTCGGTAGAAGCGAATCTGAAATGGAAGGCGACGACTCCATTCCCGAACAACCGCCTCGGTGTCGTCGCTTGATGAGTTGTCGACAATGAGGACCTCCATTAGATCTGCCGGATAGATCTGTCGAGCAAGCGAACCCAGTAGGTACGGCAGCACGAACGCCCGGTTGTAAGTAGGAACGATCACAGACACGAACACCCCTCGAAGCAGCTGCTCCGCTTTTGCGGGTGCGTCATCCGTAGAGCGGGCGATTGCAAGCGCCATTTAAAGAACAAGCCTCCGGTACCGGATACTCGCCAGCACGAGCACTAAGCTGCAGGCGACCTGGTTGTAAACCAGAAGCAGCGCCCGATTGATCCCGCGGATTCCCTCCCAACGAACGCAAACGGCCGCGAAGCGGGTGTGGTGGTAGAGCCAGGGGACGAGTCCGACGGCGAGCAGCCACTGGTGGCTGATTAGCGCCATTCCGATTGCGACTAGCGCCACATAGAAATAGAGGTGGACGGGGGAGAGGAAATAGCGTTTCCAGAGGTACATTCGTCGCAACTCGGGAATCTTTGGTAGCAGCCTCGGAATTATTTGAACAACGATCGGCCGCAGTAGGAAGTGGGTGAGCTTGATTGGCGTAGCCAGGTGGCAAACGATTGCGTCTTCCCTGAAGACGGCCCGCTCGCCGGTGCGCCTGACTCGCCAGGCAAGATCGGTGTCCTCGCCGGCTACCAACTCGCCCCACGGATACAGGCCAAATTTCTCGTCAAAGCCTCCGACTGCAAGGAAGGCCGCCCTCTTCACGAAGAGGTTGGCGGTCGGATAGCAGCCCCGGTCATAGGTAATTGCGGGCTGCTGAGCCGAGAGGACTCGGTCTTCGGCCCGTGCAATAGGTAGGAATGGCCCGCAAACGATGCCCGCTCCGAGGTGGACGGCGCGGGCCGCATTGCGCAGCCACATTGGTGTCGGGATGCAGTCGCTGTCGGTGAAGGCGAGGATTTCGCCTTTTGCGCGCGCCGCGCCGTAGTTTCGCGAGGCGGCCGGCCCTTTGTTGTCCTTGCGGTAGAACGAGACCGGAAAGGGGAGGCAACGGCTCCATTCGGCCACGACCGATTCGGTGTTGTCCGATGACGAGTTGTCAACGACGATCAGCTCCAGCCGAGCTGCCGGATACATCTGCTGGGCGAGCGCAGAGAGGAGGAACGGAAGTACGCGAGCCCGGTTGTAGGTCGGCACGATGATGGAAATGAATGTGAATTTGTCGAGATCCGGGGAGTCCCCAGTATTTCGATCAACGGCTCTGATTTCAAGCTCAGTACTGGACAAGGGTTCCCTCCTTCTTGGCGCGTCGAAGGGCGGCGCTGAAAACCGCCAGTGCGATTGGAAGGAGGACGAGGGTCATGGCCCAGAGCGCCGCAATCGATGTCAGCGCCTTCAGGGGGGACGCCCCGCTCATGGCCAACCGGGTCCCATTCAGAGCATGCGTGAGCGGGACGAACTGACTTAACGGGTGCATCCAGCCCGGCAGGACACTCACCGGGACTACTGTTCCGCCCAGCATGGAACTCACGAAGCCGTAGGCGCCGGCGATGGGGTCACCCTGCTTGAACAGCACAACGCAAGCGGCTGAGACAAGGCCCACCGCAGCAAAAGTGAGGCATCCCGGAATGAGAACCAGCACAGCGGTCAGCAGGTTGGCCTGGTGCCAGTAGCCAAAAACGGTGACTGCCAGTGTCACAACGATGGAAAGCCGGAACAAGGACTGCACGAAGACGAACACGCTGGATGCTGCGACAAGCTGAGGGAGTCGGATCGGCGCCAGCAGCATCGGTTCGAGCGTCCCCGCGAGTTGTGCATCCCGCAAGGCATTTGGAAAGGCTTTTAGCCCGGTCAGGTATACGTCGGTAAAAGCGATCCCGGCGAGGACGAACTGGACGTAGTCCGAGCTATGCGTAGCCATGCCGACAGCTGTAGCCACAAAGCCGGCGGCGAAGTAAATGGCAGCGATAAAGACGGTAAGGCCGAGCGCCTGCCAGATCACAAGTAAGCGATAACTCGCCAGGCGTAGCCAGTCGCGCCGAATAAAAGCCCACGCTAGCGTCATTGCACCACCGCCTCCAGCTGGCGCGGAGCCTGTCCGCGAACCACCATGCGGAAGACCTCATCGAGGCCGATCTCCTCTTTCGCACAGCTTCGGATGTCACTCGAGTGCTCGACGAGGTACCGGATTGCGGTCGGAAGGGCAGTGGCCGAACGCGACATCCGGAGTTCGAGGCTGATCGCCCCCGGTCTGGCGGAGTCGAAGCTCACCCCGAGCATGCCAGGGATGGCGGCGAGGCCCTCGGGACGCACGTCGCCGCCCCCAACAACCAGCCGATAGACAATTTCCGAATCTACCCAGCTCCGAAACTCCTCAACCGTGCCCGTGAGCACGGTCTTGCCGTGATTGATGAGGGTGAGACGGTGGCAAAGCGCTTCAGCCTCATGCATCAGGTGGGTTGCGATCATTACGGTTCTACGGCCGTCCGCGACCCGTTCCCTGATCACGCGATGCAGGTCCTCTGTTCCGACTGGATCCAGGCTCCGGCTCGGCTCGTCCATGAAAACAATCTCCGGATCGTGGAGCAGCCCGCGCGCGATCGCAGCACGCTGTTTCATCCCCGATGAGAAGGCATGCATCCGCACGTCAGCTGCCTCCGTCAGGTCGAACATTCGAAGGAGCTCGTCGATGCGCGCCTCGGTGGCGCCCGACTTGAGCTTATACAAGCGCGCGTAGAAGCGCAGATTCTCGCGAACCGATAGGCGCCAGTAGAAGCTCCGCTCATCCGCGTAGACCACGCCAATCCGGCGCCGGACATCAAGGCCTTGACTCGCGACATCGCGCCCGGCCACAAGCGCCTGGCCTGAATCGGGCGCGACCAGGCCGCATAAGATCTTGACGAGGGTTGTCTTGCCCGCTCCGTTGGGACCCAGAAGGCCGAAGATCTCGCCACGTCGCACGACCAGGTCCACGTCCGCGAGGACAACCTTCCGATTAGTGGGCTTGAGCATTTCCTTCCAACCCTTGGGCCGGCGAAAGCTCTTCTGAAGGCCGCGTACTTCGATAACAGGCTGCGTCAAAGTACAACCCGCCGGGCTTTGATGGAGCCGACTGCCAAACCGGCGAACCAGAGGCCGTGCCGTACCAATAGCCCTCGAAGATTGCGTGCCGCAGGCTTGAGGAGCCGGGGCGGGAAGAACGGAAGATAAGTGCGGTTGCTTATTGCAAAAGGAAATGCGAGCGCGGCGAAGACCGGTCGGCGTCGCACCGCCGATAATGCAAGTCCGAGGAGCATCAGGTCGAAATACATCGTTCGCCGAGAGGCGAAGACGCCGTGAGCTAACAACTTCTTACGGAGTGTGGGCCACCGTCGGACGGTGCTGGGGAGCTCCCGGGCCCGGCGGAATTCATCGATCATCCATTTGAGGCGCGACTCAGCTGCCGGGACAAAGGGGAAAACCCGAGAGACCTCCACGCTTGGCTCAAACTGCACCCCGTAGCCCAATTCAACGAGCCCGTAGGCAAGGTCGCTGGCCCACGTAGTCAGGCCGCGATATTCGGCTCGCTTCCTCCTGGAATCACCCGCATTCACTATGACGTCTTTCCGAAAGAAGGCATTACTCGTAGAAAACCAACCATCGTCCTTCTCAATCTGCCGGGCTCCCGGCATTACGAGAAATGGGGTCGCGCTTTCGGCGCTGGCACGGACGGGCCCGGCTATGGCTACGGTCGCGCCCTCGATTCCCTGGGCACCAGCCTCGACCCAATTCCTTGAAACCTCGCAGAGTTCATCCGTGAACGCGAGGACTCTCCCCTTCGCGGCTGTAACCGCCAGGTTGGTGGCCTCAGGACTTTCTGGATCGGCGCAGGGTAAAAACGTGGCGCGGTCCGAGGCCGGCTCGTTCTGAAACGTAAGACCGACTGGATGAAGCACAATCACATCAAAATGCGCTGGAGGATACGTTTGGGCATTGAGCCGCGCCAGGGCCGCCACTATGCGGCTCTGCTCGCGCCCACGCAGGACGACCGTCACGTGCGGAACCTCGACCGTTGCATCACCATCGAACTGTGGCATGACTTCGAGTGGCGTCAGCACGGCGACCGAGGCGCTGCGTAGAGGGGCTACTCGCCGTTTGGCGGCGTAGGCCGCTTCCGCCGCCAACCAGTTAGGGAGGCTCATGGCATGGACAGCCACCGCGGGCCGGGCATCGATCACGTAGGCCTGCTTGATGATCCTGAGGCCAGTGCGCTGACACCAGAGGCGGAATTCGTCGCGTCCAAAGAGGCGAACGGGCAGCGTGAGGGGCCAGCTGTACGAGACGGCGGACGACCGGGCGGCTGGGTCGGCGATCGCGGGTCGACCTGAGAGCGCGATCAGGCGATGTTCGAGGGCACCTGCGTGGCGGAAGGCGATTACCAAGTGGCCTCCCGGCAGCAGCAGCCTCCGAAGCCTTTCGAGTACGACCGGCGGCTCGTCAGGCGCCGTTTCCAGCACAAAGGGCAGGACGATCAGGTCGTACCGAACCCCCGTCGGCGGGTCTGCAAGCAGATAATGCAGCGTGCCTGCTCGCTTTACGCTTGCAGAGACTTCCTCTGTGAGGTTGCCGTTCGGGACCTGCCAGATTTCGACGGAATAGCCAAGTTCAGTAAGGGCGAGGGGCAGCAGGGCGTTCGGGGCAATGATCAAGATTCGGCCCGTCTCCAGCGTGCCCTGGATGGTGCGGACGAGCGTCTCAACGAGAGGTTGGGTGTGCTTCAGGTCATGGAAAACACGGTCGGTGACAGGGAGCCGGTTCAGGAGTTCATCTACCAGCTCCGTCTCATGGACCCTGGTCACGCCAATCATGCCCCGACTCCCAGGACTCGCTCCGCTAGTTGTGGGCGGCGGTGGGAGACGGAACCGCCGCCAGCGATGACGTCCTGAAGTAGGTGCTCCTCTTCAAGCCCGATCCGATCCAACCCCCACTGGCTTGCCCAATCGCGGCAGCGGGCAGCCGTGGCTTTTTCCCGGGAGAGTTCCATCGCCCGGAGGATGGCGTCGGCGAGTTCGTCAGCGCGTTTGCCGCTGGTCAAATCGCTAGGTGTGCGCAGGTCGACGGTCACGCCAACACCAGGCTGAGTCAGGATTTCTCCCGGACCCCCGTACGCACTGGCGACAACAGGCGTGCCGCAGGCGAGCGACTCGGTGACAACCATCCCGAACGCCTCGTCAACCGAGGGCAGGACGGTTACGCATGCTTTTGAGTACAACGCGGGAAGGGAGTTGGCTCCGCCTGGACCCCGTAGCTCAATGGCGGCCCGAGCTCGCGGGTCCGTGACCAGGTCCAGATTGCTGAGCATCGATTGTCCTGCCTGATCCTGTAGCCAGCCAGCGACGCCAAGCGAGCCGGCAAGGACGAGCCGGGCCGCAGGACATTCGCGATAGACCCGATTCCAAGCGCGGAGGAGCAGGGTGCCACCCTTGCGCGGATCGGCGAGGTCAGCTGGATAAAGCACGATCGGGTTGTGGAGGTCACGGTCGGCACAGGGCCGAAAGGTGCGCATGTCAACTGGCGGAGGCATAACGGTGCAGGGCATCTTGAATTCGTCCTCTACCGCGTCAGCCATATGACTGTTGAGTGCGATCGCCTGGCGGGCGCCGCGAATCTCGGGAAACCACTGGCCACCCAACCCTCTTGGCCAGTACACGGACATCTGGAACACGTACGGAACGTGAAACGCTCGGCTCCAAATCGGCGCCATCCGGATGCCCGAAAATGCCCAAAGGTGAGCAACGTCCGGGCGCTCCTTCTTCATCACGCGGCAGGCGTCGAGGGCGAACACATTCAGGCGAAAGAGCGCCGCATATTTGAATAACAGTGGGTGGTTGAGCTGGCGCACGTACGAAACCTTGACTTTTCCATCCCATTCGGTTCGTGGCCGCCCGGGTGTGGAAGTGATCACGTGCACCTCGTGGCCACGTTCGGCGAGGAAAGTGGCAAGGTCATGCGTGCACCGCTCTATGCCCCGCCTTACGTAAGGCCAGTAACCCGGATACGGGAAGGCGACTTTCACTCGGTGGCGCGCCTCGCATGAAAAATCACCTTGTCGACAGGGATGTTGAACTTGGTCGGCAGAACCAGGCGCCCAACCTCCTCGATTTCCGTGAAGTGCGCGCTGTGGATCATCCACTGCAATACGGAGGGGCTGGGCAGCCACCAATGGCAGCCGCTGTAATCGTCAAGGACGAGCCTCCAGCGCGTGGTCAGGCGAAGGTCGTCCGTATCAAGGGCGGGATCGTAAGCGTCCGCGATGATGGCACGGCCGCCCGGCCGCAGGACCCTGAAGACATTTTCAATCGCCCGGAATGGGTCCCGCAAGTGCAATAGAAGATCGCTCATGAACACAAAGTCGAAGGTGCCGACCGTTTCCGGGGACAGCTCGTAGACGCTTAGTACCTTTCGTTGAGCCTTGGAAGCGAGGGCCCGCCTCGCATAGGCGAAGCCCATCCCCTTGACCGGGAATGGCTCGTGGGGTGCCTTCCAGCCGAGGTACTCTTTCTCAAAATTCCGGGGATAGTCGCAGTCCGCCCGGCTGTGGACGTCTATCCCGACAACCTCTGCCGCCCCACGCTTCTCCATTTCGAATGCCCAGAAGCCGTCGAACGTCGCAACGTCGAGGCACCGGAGACCCTTAAGCGAATCCGGTAGACGATAGCTGGCCAGCTGTGGCCTGTGATCGAGGAAGCCCGGCGTAACGATCCCGTTCCCGAGGTCGATCGTGTGATACCAGTCGATATCCTCGAGCTTGGTTCCGTTGAGAACGGGCTCCTGACCGGCAAGCGGATACGCTTGCTTGTTTTTCACGAGCGTGCGGATGCCCCAGGCTCCCTTAATTCGCTCGGCCGCCACCCGATCCAGCGTGACCTCGACTTTGAGCCCGCCGATCTTCATTGTGCGTGCTTGCGTCGTTGGCATGTCCTTCCCTCCTTAGATTCGCGGTGCGGCCGCCATAGACTCTGTGGGCGGCACAAGCGCCTCGAACACCACTTTGTCCACTGCATTTCCCGCGCGGGCGGTGTACGAAAAACGGGTCAACTCAGTCACACGTTCGAAACCCGCGGTAGTAAGCATCGTGCTCAGGGTCCTGGTGTTAGGCAGCCACCAAGCGTAGTTCCCGATCCAATCCCATGGCACGAACTGGCTCAGGGGCAGGTCCGGGTAGGTTTCCAGCATCGGCGAGTAAGCGTCGGCCAGGATGACGATACCCCGGCAAACCGACTTGATCCGCTCAAGCGCAAGTTGCGGGTCGCGCAGGTGCAGTAAGAGATCGCTTACAAAAATGAAATCAAAAGTTCCCACCCGGTCTGGCGCTAGCTCGTAGACATTGATGACCTTGTATTTGACTCGCGAGCCTAGCAGGCTGTGCGCGGTTTTGAACCCCTGTCCCATGACCCGCGGATTTGGTTCCTTAGCAACCTCGTCAGCGAGAACGGAAGGAATATCGCAATCTCTCCCGGTGGCCACGTCTGTGGCTACTACGTCGGTTGCGCCCCGCCGCTCCATCTCGAATGCCCAGAAGCCGTCAAACGTCGCGACATCCAGGCAACGTTTTCCGGAAAGGTCGTCCGGGAGGCGGTGTGCTGAGACCAAGGCACGGTGGTCCACCGAGCCGGGTGTGCTTACGCCGTGCCCCAGGTCAATGGTGTGATACCAATCAATTCCGCTGATTCGTTGCTCGATGGCCTGGGCGGCCGCAGTGTTTGGAACGGCGGCAGGTCCGATATCGTCGCTTCTTGGGCCTGTCGCGCCCTGGCCCTTCGACGCGAGAGGGGTCGTAGGCTGGCCCAAACGGGCTACGCTGACTTGAACTGGTCCCAGGGTGAGTCGGCGGCCGCGACGTGCTGTCGCTATGTGGCGGGGATCCTGACCATTTCCTGATTGGTCGCCGCTCAGTACATTTGTCCAGGTTGGGCGGCTGGGCCTGGCTCCGCGCAATACGATTTTGTTGATCGGCGACCCGTTGCGTGCGTTGAGCGCGAACCGCGAGACTTCCGTGACCGGTTCGAAGCCTGCGATAGTCATCATCTTTTTGAGCGTGTTCGTGCTTGGCAGCCACCAGGTGAACTTCGGCAGCCAAGGGACGAACATGCTCAAGCAAAGGTCGCCGTAGCCCTCGAGCGCAGGCGTATATACGTCAGCGATAATCACGGTCCCCCGGCAAACCGACGCAACCCGCTCCAGCGCGAGTTGTGGATCTCTGAGGTGGACAAGTAGATCGCTGAGCACCACGAAGTCGAACATTCCTACCCGCTCCGGGGAGAGGTCGTAAACATTGCAGATCTCGTGCCGTACAGCAGACCCAAGGATCCCGTGGGCTATTCGGAAGCCGGTACCCATTTGTTTGTTCTCGTTTGCCCTTCGAGCCTCGGGCAGCAGGGCCTTGGGGAGGTCGCAATCGATTCCGTGGGCGATGTCGGTGGCGACGACCTCTGAAGCGCCTCGACGTTCCATCTCGAACGCAAAGAAACCATCGAAGGTACCGACATCGAGGCAGCGCATGCCGGCCAGGGATTCTGGCAGCTCGTAAAGCCTCAGCTGGTCGCGGTGGTCCACAAAACCGGGTGTGACGACGCCATGACCGACATCAATCGAGTGGTACCAGTCGACCGGTGCGATCCGCTGTATAAGCTCGAGTGTCTCCGGATCGAGGTCTTCAGGACGGGGCGCTACCGCAGGAAAAGGCGTCGTTTCGTGGGAGGGCGCCTGTTCGCTACGAGGTATCCGGACCCGACCGGACTGGACAGTCCGTAAGGCGTGGTAGGCAGTGCGCACCGAGGGACGCAGAACCTTTCGATACAACGCTGAGGCCGCCAAGTGATCGGCAGTGCGTGCGGGCACGTGGACAGTGACCTCATAGCGACCCAGTTCAAGGCGGCGCTCGCGTGTTAGCTGTGTCATGTTCAGACCTGCTCCCTCCTCAAAGCCGCACGATGATGAGATATCGGTAGGTAGCGCCCGACCCGACATCATCAGTCGCCATCTGCTTGATGAATGATCGATAATCCCGAATGAGCCGGCGATCCCCGTCAGTGGGACCAAAAACGAACGAAGTGAGCCACTCAAAAACCGTGGTAAGGCTTCGAACCTCGTAGGTGGCGCCCAGCTCAGCGAGCACGTGCTGCACCTCCGACAGGTCGGGCAATCCCGCCACGGCGTGCTCGTTCAACGATTCGGTGAATATGTTCTTGCTGTGCGACCGGCGAACGATCGCCTCAGCCTGCTGCGCAGCGTTGCCTGACGGAAAAGCCAGGTAGACGGCCCGTCGCGCCACGCGGACGCAGTTCTCGAGGAAGAGGCGTCGATCGTCGGCTGCGACATGCTCAAGCACATCGGTGCTGGCGACAATGTCAAAGCTCTTGTCCGGAAAGACGCTTTCAGCTCGGGTGAAGTCCGCCTCAACGAATGGTGTCGCAACCGTCTCCTCGCGTAGGGCCCGAAGCAAGTCGGTAGCGGTCACATCAAAGGTAGGTAGCCAGGCGGCAAGCTGACAGAACCGATCGCCTACATCCAGGAGGCTGCCGCCTGGGAAATCCGAGCGTATGGCGGCCGATAGACGCCGATGCCGCAGATGGCCGTCCGGATGCTCGAGCAGCTCGGGAATCCGCCACGGACGACTTGCCTCGAAGCTCGACGTGGCCCCTATTTCGGCCTCCTGAGCCTCCGGCCGACGTGAGACAGCGACTGCGACATCGATCGAACCAATTGAGAATTGGCGTCTCCGGCCAGTCCCAATCATGCGGACTCTTTCCGCGCCGCGTCATACCTGCGCATCAGCCACGGTGGAACCCCCGTAACGATGTAAGCCGGGACCCGACCGGCGAACTCGCGCGCAAAAGGTGCCCAAAGGCTGTCGACTTCCTGCTGATCCTTGTGCGTGTCCATCGACCGCCAGAAGCCGTGATGGCGGTAGACGCGCAGCCGGCTTCGTCGCGCGAGTTCCGGAAGTACGTCCCGTTCCAGGTTCTCCCCCGGAACCTCTGCGAACGCGGCCTTATCAAACGCGAAGAAGCCGGCGTTGATCCAGTATTCGCGCAGGATCGGTTTTTCTACGAACTGGGTAATCCGATCATCGTCGTCCGAACGCAGGATCCCATACTGGGAACGGAGTGGGGCAGCGGTCATCGTCGCACCGTCACCGTGTCGGCGATGGAAGTCGACCAGCGCCTGGAGATCAACATCGCCCAGGCCGTCACAGTAGGTTGCGTGAAAGCGGTCGCCTACGTAGTCGAGGCAATGACGGATGCGTGCGCCGGTATCGGTGGTTTCCCCGGTGTCGACACATTCCACGTTCCAGTCGGTGCGATGCCTGAAATACGCGAACAGGTCCTCCTTCAGGTAGCCAACCGCTAGTACAAACTCGTCGAATCCCTGCGAGGCGTAAATCCTCATGACCTGCTCAACCACGGGAAGCCCGGCAACGGGCATCAGGGCCTTCGGCATGTGGCGTGTGTACGGATATGCACGGGTTCCCTGGCCGCCGCAGAGGATCACAACCTTCATGCCAGCGCCTCCTCGAGAACGCGGGCGCCGGCCCCGACCATCAGGTAGTCCAGGTACCAGTCGACGGTCTTCTGCAGCCCGAGGCGCAAGGAGGTTCTGGGCGTCCATCCAAGTACCCGGCTCGCCTTGACGGCGCTGAGGGACTGCCTGTCTATCTCGCCCTTTGCCTGGCCGAGGATCCGGGGCTCCAACCGAGAGTCGCCGACGGTCGCCAGAATCTCTCTAACCAGGGAGAGCGCGGATATTGCCTGCGCGGTACCGAGGTTAAAGGCCTGGCCCCGCTGGTTCGGAAGCGAATCTGCTACCCGAAGGTAGCCATCGACCGCATCTTCCAGGTAGAGATAGTCTCGCTCTGGTGAACCGTCGCTACGAATGACAGGATGTTGGCCCTCCAACGCGGAGCGGATCGTGCCGGGAATGAGCCGCGACCAATTCAGGTCTCCAGGGCCGTAGATGTTGGCGCAACGGACTATCGCAACCGGCAATTGGTAGCTGACCGCGTAGGACCGAGCCAGGACGTCGGTACAAACCTTCGAGGCGTCGTATGGGTATGAGCCGGCCAGCGAGGTGTCCTCTGTGTACGGCAAGACAGGCTGATCGCCATACGCCTTGTCACTGGATGCAACCACTACGCGCTGTACCATGCGGCCATTGCGTGCCGCCTCGAGGAGGTGCCACGTGCCAGCAATGTTTGACTCGAAGGTTGAGATGGGCGAGCGGTTCGCAACCCCAACAATCGCCTGGGCTGCCAGGTGGAAGACCGTGTCGACTTCATACTCATTAACGGCCCGGTGGACAAGACCGGGCTCGCTGATGCTTCCCCGCACGATGTCGAGGCGGTCGGTCAGCCCCAGTCGGTCCAGGAGACGGAGACCCTGCGAGTCGCGGACGATCCCGACGACGCTTGCGCCGCGACGCACCAGTTCCGCTGCCAACCCACTGCCAACAAAGCCGCCCACACCGGTAACCAGGACGGTCCGATCGCGCCAGCTCGAGGCGCCGTTGTTGCCTTGCATGTCAGTAAGCTCCTTTTCCCCCAATCACTACCGGCAGCGTCCGAAACAGGATCTTCAGGTCGAGCCAAAACGACCACTCCCGCGTATAGAGCAGATCGAGCCGTATCTGGCTTTCGTAGTCGAGGTTGCTGCGGCCTGAGACCTGCCACAGGCCTGTCATTCCGGGCGGAAATTTGAGTCGCAGCGACTGGCGAATAACATCGGCGTGGACCTCGGTGGCGAAGGGTGGTCGTGGTCCGACGAGGCTCATCTGGCCAAGCAATACATTCAGCAGTTGGGGTAGCTCGTCAAGGCTCAGCCGCCGCAGGTGCCTGCCCATCCGCGTCAGGCGCGGGTCCCGTCGGATTTTGAACAAAGGGGGGGTTGCTTCGTTGAGGTGATCCAAGCCAGGCCGCAACTGATCGGCGTTGGCAACCATTGATCGGAATTTGAAGATTTGGAAGGGAATGCCGCGCCGCCCGAGACGCAGTTGCCGGATAACCACCGGCCCAGGAGAGTCCAATCTGATCGTTATTGCGACCAGCGCAATGATCGGGATCACAAGGGCGATCAGCAGCAGGGATCCGACGACATCGACGCCCCGTTTGAGGCGCCCTTGCAGGCCGCAGGGACCCTGGGGCGCGATAAAGCGCAACCCGCTTGTTAGATAGTCCGCTCGCATGCCGGAAGGCGCGACCATGGTGCCGGCGAACGGCGGCGCGAACGTGTAAGACCCTTGCATGACCGCCATAGTGGAAGCACTTGCGACACTAGCGGCCCTGGGTTTCCAGTTGGCAACGATCGGAGATCCGGCGGATTACATCTCTGTTACGTACTGTCGTGGTAATCCGAAGCAGGTTGGGCCGTCCGCGTTGGCGCGCGCGAGGTCCGCGAGAGTTAAGCGGACTGTGCCTCCGCGATAAGGGGTGGGACGGTAATTAGCGTCGTGATCTCGCTAATGGGCGTAAGGCATGCCTCGATCTCAAACTTGTAGCCGAATCCGCGCACAGCGTGGATATACGCTTCCTTGAGGTGAGGACTTATCTTTTTTCTAACCCTCTGGATGCAGACATCAACCGTCTTCGCGACGCCGATGAATTGCTCGCCCCAGGCGAGCCTCATGAGCTGGTCCCGGCTCAGGACCCGTCCGGCGTTCTTCATGAGAGCGTTGAGAAGCCACAACTCTCTCGACGTCAGGGCGATTCTCACGCCGTCAACGAGGACATGCATCTGCAGCAAGTTGAGCTCAACGTCGCCAATAGTCAGGATTTCCTCCTGGCCCCGGTCCCGCCCGCGGCTGGAGCGGCGCAGGAGGGCCTGGATTCTTGCAAGGAGCTCCCGCGGGGAAAAAGGTTTTGTTACGTAGTCGTCTGCCACGCTCAGGAGACTGCGCACTATATCCTCTTCGCCGCCCTTTTCAGAAAGCACGAGGATGATCGTCTCGGGGCTGAGCTGCCGGATCTCGTGGCAGAGTCGAGTGCCGTCGTAGCGACTGCTGACAGGCTCGACAATCACCAGGTCGATGACCTTGGATCGAAGCGACTCCAGTGCGACGTCGCGTTGAACGGCGACGATCACCTCGTGGCGATCGTGTTTCAACATCGAGCTCAGCAGTTCAAGCTGGAGCGAGTCGTTATCGATAGCTAATACGGTTGCCACCCCATCCCCTCCGATGGCGTTGAGCGAAACTTGCGCCAGTATAAGTACCAGGTGGATGGAGCGCTCGGGATAAGTGCCCATCTGCATGGGCATATGTCACGGATTATTCGAGTAGGCCGGTTCGTTCCGCAAAGACGGCCAATCCGGCTCGGGATGCAACTCCAAGTTTTTGGTACATGCGGCTGATATGGTTCCGCACCGTTTTAGAACTGATTCCTGAGTCCCGGGCGATCTCTTTTGTGGAAGCGCCCTGGACTAGATATCGAAGAATCGAACGTTCCCTGCCGCTCAATATGGCCACCTGTTTCCCATCAAGCCGATGTCGGACATGCCGCCTCGCCTTCAGGCTTTGTTGAAGGCTGAGCGGCCCGATGTACGTCTCTCCGCGAGCGATCGCTAAGAGAGCGTCGTTCATCTGGCTGATGCTGCTCGTCGCTTTCAGAAGATAGGCGTCAACGCCGGCCTCCACGCTCTCAAATAAGCTCTCGTCCGAACGATGAACAGTCAGGACGAGGACCTTGGTTTCCGGCGCGTCCCGCCGGATCAGCCGGACGACCTCCAGGCCATGCATGGGAGGCAGTTGTGGGTCGAGAATGACCACGTCCGGCTGGTGCTCACGGACGAGCTCCACAAGCCGAAGTCCGTCGGCGGTTCGCGCCACGACCGTGACTACGGGCAGCAGGTTAAGGACTTCAGTAAGCATCTCCGCGAACAGGGCCTGCTCGTCCGCCACGATGGCTCGGAGTGGGATCATGAGACGGTAAAGATAGGCATAGGGCCAGCAAGGATTCCCCGCAAGACGTGCCCCATACCTTCCCTTTGAACCCGAGCGAGATAGTGCCGGGGAGACACCCGGCGGCCTGACCCTAAGCTCAGGGTCACCTAAGGTTACGCGGCGCGGGTCGCTTTTACAATGCGTGCTCGGGCAAGCGGATGGGCACTGTCCGTTGCCCTTTTGGATCTACAGCGGTCTTCTTAGCCCTTCGCGCCTGGAGGACCAAGCTCGCGTCGCCCCTGATTTGCCATGATTTTCGCCTTGATTGCGGAGCGAACCTCTGCCAGGACCTTGATGATGCTGTTGCCGTTCGCATCCAGCCAGTGCACCCACTCCCCGCTCGGAGTTCCGTACCACGAATAGTTGCAATGCCGTTACCGACGCGGCGTAAGCTAGGCGCCCATGGGCCGCGTAGTTCGTTGTGTATCCCTGGCCCTAATCGGTCTCCTGGTGGCGTCCTGTGGCGTGGCTTCGCATGATCCAGGGTCTCCGGATTCAGCCGCTAGGCCCGCCGCGCCGGTAGCTTCGGATGCCAGGCTCATCCTTACTTACTACTACTACTGGTACGACGCTACGACGGGACGGCATCTCGACCCGAAGGGTGGGATTCGATATCATTTGCCGGCCGTGCCGGCCCCTTCGTGGCGGAGCGTGGCATGGCACCAGCGGCAATTCAATGACATGGCGCAAGCGGGGATCGATATCGCCCTAGCCGACTACTGGGGGTTCGACAACCCCGCGGACGACTGGAGCTGGAGAGGGCTGGCGCCGATGGCCCAAGCCTGGCACGCAATACGAAACAGCGGGGGCCATCCTCCCCGAATTGGATTATTCCTGGATACCCCCATCATTCGTTGGCGTGATCTGACAACGGAAAGTGGAAAGGCGTACCTATATGCGAACTTCCATGACTTCTTCTCTCGAATACCCCGTGACGAATGGGCCCTCGTAAACGGGCGGCCGGTAGCTTTCTTATTCACCTCGGACCAGACATCCGCCGTCAACCAGTCCTCGTTTGACTATGTTTACAGCCATTTTCAGGCGGATTTCGGCGTCCGGCCATACATCGTCCGGGAGGTTTCCTGGGACTACCCGATCCTTCGCTGGACCAATGGCGTTCGCGTGCGCGATTTCCAGCATCCTATAAAGACCGATAACAACTACCTATGGGCTGCCGCAGCCCATGGATACGTCGATCGCGGCGGCGTGGCGGCGGTAGGGCCCGGGTACGACGACCACCTGGTCCCGGGTCGGGGTGCGGGCATGTTCGCGGACAGGGAAGGCGGCCGGTTTTACACGAGGAACTTCCAGGCTGCTATAGCGTCCAAAAAGTCGCTGCTCGTCATTGAAACCTGGAACGAGATCCACGAAGGGTCCGGCATCGAAGAGACAGTCGAGTTCGGGCGAATGTATATCGACCTGACCCGTCCGCTCGCCGACGCCTTCCACCGGGCAAGGTAGCCCATCACGGATGGACAGGCAACTTCGCTCCGGTAAACGTTGCTAACATTAATAGGGCTTTTTCAGCCACTAGCAGTGTAAGTACAGGACAGCTTCTGTCGGGAAGGGCGGGATGCTTTTTCGGGACATAAAGGCGAGTCGAGTTCCCAGCGCTGTTGCCGTCGCTCCCTGGCTCGTACTCCTGGTCAGCGCGGTCCTATTCGTTTCGGCCGCTCTGCTCTACATCGTCTCCCGGGGTCAGACCCACGACCAATCTCTTCCACCTGCGGTCCAAGCCACTCCCGCTTTGCCAGCCACGGCGGGCTCCCCGTCGGGGGTCCCGCCTAACCCGGCGGAATCAGCAAATCCAGCGGCTACTCAAAGCGCGCTTCCTGCGAACCCATCAACGGGAACGCCGTTACTCGGATCTTCCGGCGCGGGTCACGGCTATCAGGACGTCGAGGACGACACTCCGCCCGCCTCGCCACCCGGTAGCCCGCCCCTAGTCCCGAATCTTCGACTTCCGACGGCGATCCCTTCGATCTTGCCCACGCCGCTCATCCACTAGGCAGACCGCCCCCGGTGGAAGTCAAGGGCCACGGTCGCGCAGCCGTTTGCCTCAAGCCCACGGTCTCCGAGGGCGCTTGGGCCTCCGCTATTACCAGCAGACGGGTGGGCCGAGAACATCGCCAGCAAGACGGTCAAGAGCATCTGGATCGTCTTCGATGAAGGACAGGACACGGGCCCGGATAACTTCGGGATGGCGGTCCCGGACAACATCGAAGTAAACGAACAGCTCGTAGGTCGCGGAGGCCGCGCCTCGAACTCACCTTTCAGCCTGCTCAGGGAGCTCAAACCGGCGTCATCCTCGGCGCCGGTTTTTTGTGCCTAGCAGGGTTCACGCCGCCGTCTCGCGACCGAGCTCAAAAACCGCCTGGACCGTTGGTGGGTCCCACGCAGCGCCGTCGGGGATGCTGTCACTGAGCACCACGGCATACGCCCCGGAGTCGGTCTTTACGTTGTGCCACCAGAGCTGCGCCTGCTCGCGTTCGGCGTCAAACGACGTGAGAAGGTAGGTGTCGTGCTGACAGCCGAGCAGCATTGCGAGCATTCCGTCCTTCTCAGAAAACGTAACGCCGAGTGGATAGGCCGGTCGTGGCTGAAAGGACGACCACCGGGAACACGCCGTCATCGGGATCCCGAAACGGCTCCTTCGCTTCTACATAGGTCGGAGCCCGCTGACGGATGGCGCCGTAGTCTGACCGGCGCAGGTGCATAAGGTCGGTGTGCATTCACCCCTAGGCGGCCTTGCGGAGCCAGAGGAGGCTGGGATCGGCTAGAGGCAGTGGCAGCAACAGATTCTTGGTGTGCTTTGCCTGCTTCTCCAGTTCCTCGATTGTTTCAAGGACCTTTTTGCCGAGATCGAGCGTGTTGACGCGGCGCGCTACCCACCGATCCCGACTGTTGGGGTCCATGTTAGCCACGAACTTGAAATGCCTCTTATTACCGATCCAACCGTCCCTGGCGTGAGTGTGCATCTCTGTCGAGGGTACGAAAAACACAGGGTCGGCAAATCGCATCAGCTTGGGATCCAGGTGCGCAACGACATACCAGAAGTACGGGTCGTTGACGATGCGCTCGGGCCGGATCGGGAATTTGCAAATCAGGTACCTGGAGCCTCCTTCCGAGCGATGGAGCTCCATAGTGGTCTTGATCTGGTTCGCGAGGGCAAATCCATAGTGGCCTCGAACGTGTATCTCCGCGTCGCGTCGATCGTCGTCCGTCAGAGTGGCGGCCACCTCTACCGCTCCGCCCGTTCCCATCATTACGAGCTTGGCGAATTCGCTCTGGCCAATTACGCCCTGCTGGACATTGGTAATCGGCATCGCGGTGCTAGGCGGCCTGCTGGCTGTACTGCGGCATGTCGCCGAGCAGGTCGAGGAGGTGGGCGCCGAGCCTTTCCGGAGCGAAGGCGAAGTCGCTCCACTCCTGGTTGACGCCATCGAGGCGAGCGCGGAAGGAGATGCGGGCCGAGCGGCCTTTCACGCCGGGTTTCTCCTGGAGTAGCGCAGCAGGGACGATGAAGACTGGGCTCGCAAAGACCTTCTCGGTGGCGGCGAACTCGCCGAAGAGGTAGACGGCGCGGGGATCGTTCTGAAAATGCGCGCCGGGCGCGATGGCGTCGATCACGAGCCACTCTCCGAAGTGGCCTTTGCTAAGGCGGGATGCCGTCTCGATCCGCAGGCCGATGACGCCAGGGCCGTCGTGCGGGGTGCTGACCACCAGGTCGAGATCGTCCTCGCGGGCCAGGGGGATGATGCCAAGCTTGCCGCGACTTCCGCGAGTCAGCAGACTCGCGACGTGCTGCCGGACGACTGACGCTGTGACCGTTGCCTGAGCCATGTGGGTCCCTCCTACAGGGCTACCGGGTTGGACGGCATACCCGCTAAACGGTGGAGACCCTTAACTCTGGCGTTCCGTCCGACGGAATAGTTGGCGCGTCACCGAGAGTGACTCTCGAGAGCTGCGCTAAGCCCGATGGGGCAATGTCCGTGCCCAAAGGCTTGAGCGCGGGGGCGTTGCCAATTCAAAACTGCCGTCATACCATCGCCGGGTAGTGGCTTCGCCTGCCCGCGAACGGTCGGCCAAGCAGCCTGTGCCGCAGCCAGCGCCTGCCGTTGTGACCAGCCCGCAAGGGCGGAAGGGTGCTATCCCTGGGGACACGGTCAGTCTCCTCAACCAGGCCGATGGGCCAACGCGGGCCGAAATGTTGATGGAACTGCAGCGCTCCCAGGGGAACGAGCAAGTTCAGCGAATGCTGACAGGCATGCCGTCCCGTTCCTCGGGCGGCTTGCCCCCGGTTCCCGTACAGCGCGCTGCCCCGGAGGCTCCGCCGGCCGCGCCAGCAGCGAGTGGGCGCGACGTCCTGGAGGGCGTTCGGGCGCGGGCGCTCGTCCGCATGGGAAAGCTTTCGGCGCTCGAGATGGAGAGTGCCGACGTCATCGACTCGGTCAAGGATCGGCTACTGCGCTTTTCCGACCAATATGGGATCGCCTATGAGCGCTACGCGAAGGTGATGGAGCAGGGCAAACAGGCTGCGGAACGCGAAGAGGAGTTCATCGGCGTCGCGATCGCGATCGGAGTGGGCCTGGCGATTGCCCTGGTACCCGAGCTGCTGGTGGGTGTGGCTGCGGAAGAGGGAGCAGCAGCCACGGTGGAAGCGGCGGGTACCCATGCCCTGACCTTGGGCAAGGCCGGCGTGGAGCTCGGGAAAGAGGTGGGTAAGGAAGTCGGGGCCAAGGCCATCGAGAAGGGCGTGGTCCATGTCGACGGTTCCGACCTCGCACCCGGTGGCATCAGCCCGGAAGTTGTCAATACAACGGTCTGGAAATCCCTGAACTCTTTTCACCAGGCGCGACCGCGGATCGGCGCTCAGAGCATGAACCAGGCATTGATCATGTCGGGCGCCGAGTATATGATCGGCGAGTTCAAGGGAGCAGGCGGTGCTCAATCTGACATGGGGTTCGGCGCGCAGGTCGAGATGGCCATCAGCCTGGAAAATGCCGATGCGGCGGGGACCGCGCTGGACGCCCAGGTCGACCTCCTGCGAGGAAAGATCGCAGCCCTGAAAGGCTGGGTGGCGGGAGAGATGACTTACTCGGTAGATCAGATGGAGAAGGACATCTTTCTCCTCTGGATGGCCACTCTGAAGAAAGGGTCCAGCACTCTCGACATCGACGCCATTGAAGACTACATCGGGCCTAAAGGTTTGAAGCTCATCGATTTCGGCTTATGGACAACGCAGAAAGACCAGGATGACGCGATAGACATGGCGATCGCCCGGAAGGACGGAATCCTGGCACGGGCGGTCATGGCCGCACCCGGTATGCATCTGTCCGAGTGAAAAAAGGCGGGCAGAGGGACCTGCCCGCCTTGCCGGTAGGGTGGGGACTTACTGGACGCTCGGGGCTGTGGAGGGATTGGTCGGAGCTGCCGACTTGGCTGCGTTCTCCTGGGCCTCGCGCGCGGCGCTCTCGCCCTGTTCGTGAGCCGCGTTCTCGTTGTTGCCACCGGGGCCAAAGCCACCGCTGGGTCGCTGGCCGGAGTTCTCCTGGGCCTCACGGGCTGCGCTCTCACCTGCTTCGTGAGTAGCGTTCTCGTTCGACTTGAAGGTGCCGGCCTTCGGAGCTGCGGACGCGGCCGCCAGGAAACCATAGGTGCTGCCACCGGTCGAGGTGTTCCCGGCCTGGTATGCGCCCGCGCTATTGCCGTTAGAAGCCGTGGCGGACAGCGGACCGGCCAGGGCGGCGCCGATCGCGCCACCAGCCAGCAGCGATCCTGCCGCACCGGCGACCAACAGCGCTCTCTGTGTTGGGGTCAATTCTTCTCTCACCTCCTTCTCATGTTGTCCGTAGGCGTGGACGGATGCGGTCAAAGGTATCCGTCGAAGATGAAGTTAGCTTGAGAAACCTTTCGAAACAGTTAAGGGAAGAGGAGGGGTCGATGGCTCCTCCTCTTTTCTACCGGCTACCCGCCGTCGCCGTTGCCCCCGAAACGAGCCGCAAAGGATCGCGATAGCCGATAAGCAGTGGCTAGGGTGCGGCCCAGCCCCCGTTGCCGACCTGAGACCAAGCCGTCCAAAAGCTGTTTGATGAGTTAACGCCGCTCGAGTAATATATCTGTCCGTTTTGGCCCACGAAAAAGGCGTCGATCGTACCGTCAAGGTTCTGACCGGTGCCTGGGCTGCCCACTGCACCAGTGCTACCGATTGCGGACCAGCTTGCCCAGCCGCCATTACTCGCGTTCGTTGACTTCGTAATATCAACCTGCCCTGTGGAGTCGACAGTAAAGAGGTCCACCGTTCCATCATTGTTTCGTTGTGCTGAAAGCCTTCCCGTAGTGGCCATGGTGTCCACCGGCGCCCAGGAGGACCAGAATGAATTTGACGCATTCCCCCCCTGTGCGAAATACACCTGGCCGTTTTGACTACCAATCGCGAACACGGTTAGGACGCCGTCCGTTCCGCGAGCGACCGTAACGGAAGGACTAGCACCTATCGTCGCGAGGGAGGACCAAGCAGACCAAGACGTGTTGGATGCGCTGGCTCCCTTGGCGTAATAGACCTGAGTATCTGCCCCAACAGCAAATAACACGAAGGTGCCGTCGGTATCCTCGGCGACCGTCGGATCGCCCGCCGCGTTGATGTTACCGATCTGCGACCATCCGGTCCACGTGGCGCTCCCTGAGACACTTTGGGACGAGGTGTAAATCTCGGCATTCTGTCCCCTGACAAAGACTTGAAGTCGCCCGTCAGTTGTGCGTGCAACTGCTGGCGTCCCGGCAGCTGAAATATTGCCGATCGGTTGCCAGTCTGACCATGCGGAACCACCGGCAGTTAATTGGTTCGCAAAGTATATCTGGCCGTCGTTTCCTCGTTCGAACCCTTGCATCAGCCCGCTTGCATTCAGCCCCACGATGGGATAGGTAACCCAGGAGCCATTTCCGATTCCAGACCAGGCACCCCAGGAGCCTCCCGCCGCAGCTTCCGCTGCATGGGAAAGCTGCGCGTTCTGACCCACTGGGAAGACCTCTAGGCGCCCATCCTGGTTTGAGGATGCCCAGGAGTTGCCCGTCGGAGGTGTCATGTCCGCGTCGACCATCGGGATGTTCCAACTCCCGTTACCGAGCGTGTTCCAATCGGACCAGGCCCCATTTGGTGCGATTTGAGTAGTGGTAAGCATTTGGCGATTGCTACCGATCACAAAAACCTCGAGCGTGCCGCTAGCATTCATGCCAACTATTGGTGTGCCCAACGAATTGCTGTTGCCAATCACCGTGAAGCCGGTCCAAGGGCCACCAGGCAGCGCTTGCGTAGCTGTTAAGAGTTGGGTACCCTGCCCATGAACAAATATCGCAAGCGTTCCGTTGGCATTCGCCGCAAGAGTAGCGTCCCCAGCCCAGTTACCTGTTGGCAGGGCCGACCATGACGACCACGCGCCATCGGGGGAGACCTGCTGTGCGGTGTACAACTGCCCGTTCTGTCCCTGCATAACGACCTCGAGCGATCCGTCAGCGGCCGCCGCAACGGCTGGGGTGCTGACCCAATTGCCATTACCGACTACGGACCAGGACGGAGCCCATGCGCCACCGGGAACTACTTGGGCAGAATAGTAGAGTTGATCGTCCGCTCCGCGGACAAAGGCGGCAATCGTTCCGTCGGAGGCCCGGACTGTAACCGGGTCGCTGACGAAGGTACCGCTGCCTATCTGATTCCAAGTTCCCCAGGCTCCGCTGGCGACCGTTTGGTCGGCGTAATAGACGTTGTTATTTTGGCCGCGCGTCAATACGATTAGAGTCCCGTCTGTGTTCCGAGATACTGCTGGTCCGCTCACCCAGTTGCCATTGCCTATCGCCGCCCACCCGGCCCAGCTTCCGCCAGGACTGGATTGGACGTTAAAGTACACTTGGTCGTCTTGGCCGCGGGCGAAAGCGCCGACTGTGCCGTTCAGGTTCTGGACGAGCCTTGGATAAGCGACCATGGAGTCGCTTGACAACAGAGAATACGGTGACCAAGGGCCGCCGGGCGTGGTCTGTGCCGCATAGTACAAATGGTTATCCTGGCCCAGTACCGCGATCGAGAGGCTGCCATTCGCGTTCTCAGCTGTCGCCGAACTGGTGGACGCCGCGTTGCTGGCCGTCCCTTGGCCTGCCGCACTAAACGATCCACCGAGACTTGTCCAAGCTGACCAAGTGCCCCCGGGCGTCGCTTGGTTTGCATAGTAAAGATGATTGTCTTGCCCGATCGAAAACGCTTCGAGCGTTCCGCTGGCGTTCTGGCTGACGGACACGTCACCAATCCATGATCCGGAGCCGATGGAGCTCCAGGTCGACCACGGTCCGGCTGCGACCATCTGTGACGCCGTGTAGATCTGATTGTCTTGGGCGACCGCGAAGACCTCGAGGCTGCCGTCGGAGTTGAGGCCTACAGTCGGGTCGCTTACGAAAAGACTCGACATCCCTAGAAGTGGAGTCCACGCTGTCCAGGAGCCACCTGGCGTGAGCTGAGTTGCCTGGTACATTATTCCGTCCTGTGCGACGGCAAACGCCGATAGGGTCCCGTTGCTATTCCGTCCAATTGCCGCATTGGTGACAAAGGCTCCGGTTTGCACGCCAACGGTGTTCCAGCTTGACCAACCGCCCGCCGGCGAGGTTTGCGAGGCGTAATACAGCTGACTATCCGACCCGCGGATAAAGACCACCAGGGTTCCGTCCGCGTTTTGAGCCGCGACAGGGTCGTTGGCCCAGGCTCCGCTTCCGATGACGCTCCACGAGCTCCAACTCCCTTCCGCTGTGGTTTGTGATGCCGTGTACAGCTGATCATCTTGGCCGCGGATGAAAACGGCAAGGCTGCCGTTGGAGTTTTGGGCAACCGCGGGTACACTCATCCAAGAGCCAGTCCCGATTGGGGACCACGGTAACCAGGATCCGCCTGACGACTGCTGGGCGGCAAAATAGAGTTGGCCATTGTTAGCAAGCGCAAAAGCGTCCAGGGTGCCGTTCGCGCTTCTAGCGATTACCGGGTAAGCCGCCCAGCTCCCACTTCCGAGCACGCCGAACGATGTCCAGCTTCCGCCGGAGGAGAGCTGCTTTGCGTCAAAGATCTGAGTGTCAGTGCCCAGTGGCGAGACTTCTAAGCGCCCGTCGTTGTTTACGGCTGACCATGAATATCCGCCCGCGGGGGTCGGCACGCCTGCGCTTGGCGTCGGTGTCGGTGTTGGGGTTGGTGTTGGGGTTGGGGTTGGTGTCGGTGTCGGTGTCGGTGTCGGTGTCGGTGTCGGTGTCGGTGTTGGGGTTGCTGTCGGCGTTGGGGTTGGGGTGGCCGTCGCGGTTGGCGTCGGCGTTGCTGTTGGCGTTGGTGTCGCGGTCGGCGTCGGCGTCGCTGTCGGTGTCGGTGTCGCGGTTGGCGTCGGTGTTGGTGTCGGCGTTGGTGTCGGTGTCGGCGTCGGTGTCGGCGTGGGTGTCGGTGTCGCAGTTGGAGTGGGGGTTGGGCTTGCCGGCGCGCTGGATGTGTACATCGGACTGTCTTTACCCGTGCAATAGCCGTATGCGCCGAACCCCGTATAACCAGACATTGGCTCGGGCATGTAGGCGGAGCCGTTGTTGAAGGAAGTCGCACCCTGGCGGAGACTGAAATGCAAGTGAGAGCCTGAAGAATTTCCTGTGCTATCGGCTAGCCCCACTACCTGCCCTTGCGAAACGACCTGACCATTCGAAACTTTGAACTGGTCAAGGTGCCCATATATCGAGACGAAATGGTTAGTGTGAACGACGTACACGAAGTTCCCGTAGCCGCCACGAGCGTCCCAAGTATCGACGGCTGTGTAAGCTGTGCCAGCAGCTACTGCTGAGACCTGGTTGTCGAGCGATAACGGGAAGTCAATCGCGTAGTAATCGCGGTGGCTATGGTCGTTGCAGTTGTAGCCGTTTCCCTGCGAGGAAATGTAATGTTGCTGGCCCGCCGGCCATGGAAGTTGTAGAGCCGGGGCATTCGCGGCGAGCGCCGGACGGGCTCCCACGGTGAGGGCTCCGACGCAAGGAATGACTAGCGTGGAGATTACGGCGATCTTCGCCAGCGAATGAGTAAACCGTGACGATGTTCGGCGCGATCTCAACCTTGCTCGGTCCAAGCCTTGCCGTCCCAAATCCATGTTTCGCTGTTGAGGTTTTCTGTCATGCGTCCCCCGCCGACAGCTTGCGTCTTCCCTCCATAGAGGACCACTGAGCCTATCGCCCGGTCGAATGCCATTGCGGCGAACGCACGCGCCCCTGGCGAGGTGGCGGGATTCAGCTTGGACCAGTCGCTACCATTCCACGTCCACGTCTGCGAAACGAGGCCTGGCGCTTCGACGTAGAGAAGGGAGTTGCTTGCCAGAGGGTCGTAGGCGAGATGGCTATCACCGCGAGGGGGTGAATGCGGCGTATGTGCCGGCTTCCAGTTCGATCCATCCCAAAGCCAAGTGTCGTTAAGCGCGGTAGTTTCATCTGTTAGGCCGCCAAACACGACTACGACCTTGTGAGCCTCGTCATATGCCATTGACGCGTCCAGCCTTCTACTGGGGCTGGCAGCCGGATGCTTTTGAGCCCACGTTGACCCATCCCATATCCACGTTGAGACGGTTCCTTGGAGGTCGGTCCCGAACAGTAGGACGACATTGCGGGCCCTGTCGTAGGCGAGGCTTGGTGCCGGCATGACCGGCGGAGAAACTGAAGGATGCTGTTTGTTCCAATGAGCACCGTCCCAGGTCCAGGTCTCGCTTTTGGTCTCGTTAGATCCGCCAAATAGGACGACATTGCCTCGGCCTGCGTCATACACGGCCTTCCCAAAACGTCTGCCATGAGGCTGGACGGCTATGAGCTCACGGTTCCAGCTTTTCCCGTCCCAAGACCACGTGTCGTCTAGCGTTGAGCCATCCTTGCGGCCACCGCTGAAAAGAAGGAGCCGACCGTTACTTCCGTCGTAAGTCATCGCCGGAGCTAGACGTGGCTCTGGTCGAGCGTCCGAAGTAGGTGTCGGTGGCGTGGACGTTCCGGTGGCCGTTGGAGTGTTAGCTAGCGGGGCAAAGGCGGGAGCTTGCGGTGTCGTTATCGATCCTCCGGCTCGCAGGCGCAGGAGGTGGAACGTGCCGCCCAGAATTGCGACCATAATCAGAAACCCAATCGTTCCAGCCAACGATTTCCACCACACTGGAGCGGCGCCCGATCTGCTCCTCAACTGGTTATGCCGGCGCGGATGTGCGAGTGGACCCTGAGACGACCCTTTAATGTGGATCCCCTTTCGCCAGAAAAAGCGACAACCTTCCCCTTAAAAGACGCTTATAGCCTTACATGATCGCCAGGGCGCATGTCAAGTCACCCTCCTTATGCGCGTCTGCCAGTGGTATTCGCTGGACGCCCGGATGTCGAGGTCGGAAGAAAGCGAGTCCCATTGGCCAGACTGGTCGCCCGCCGCCCGCGGTGAATTGCGGGGGTGGAACATAAGCCGGGCGTTGCCCGTTGTGGGGCCAGAGAACAGTAGGGGGCCAATCTGAATAGCACTGATCGAGCCTGGTTCGAACCCCTCGTCTCCACGCTTGGACGGCCCGCGCTCAAGTTCGCCTATATGCAAGTGCAGACATAGATGTCGCCGAGGAGATCGTCCAGGAGGGCTTTGCCCGGGCCTGGGCGTCGCCGAACACGCCGCGAGACCCGGTCGAGTTCCGTCGCTGGCTCTATCGAATCATCGCCAACCTGGCGCGGGACTATTTCCGCGACCTGAAGCAGACCGCGGCCGTGGCGCCGCCCTCGCAGCAGTCGGATGACCCGGTGAACGAGGCGGAGCGGCGGGCGATTGACGAGTCGCTGGCCAACGCCTTGCGGAGCCTGACGCTGGGCGAGCGCCAGGCCATCTACCTCCGATATTTCGAAGACCAATCCTTTGCCGAGACCGCTCGCATACTCCGGCGGCCGTCGGTATCAGTACGGGTTGTAGTGCATCGCGCGCTGGCGAAGCTACGTCGACGACTGGAACAGTGAGCTGGCGCTCGGGTAGCCATCTGATGAACACGAACGAACTGGAAACTCGGCTGCGAGGCCACGCTCGAGTCCTCGACGCCGAAGTCGGCAAGCGGACCGGACTGGAGGAGCGGCTGCTGGCTCGCGTAGTCGCTACGCCTCCTGCGCCTGTAAAGCGCATGCCCCTGCTCAGAGAGGCGGCGCTCGCCGCCTGCGTTGCTCTGCTCGCCGTGGCGGCCGGATATGGGGTGGTCCAGATTCGGGCCGCGCATCGGGGGACCGCGTCGAAAGGCACGGACGGGTCGCTTCCGGCGCGACTCTCCTACACCCCCGGGACCACGGTGACAGCCGGACCAGTGCAAATCGGTTCGTCTCGGACGGGGGTGACGATGAAGATGTTCACGTCTTTGCGGGGGTGGGCCGTCGGCCCTGCTGCCAAAGGGATTGCCGGCGCGCGCGATGCCTTACTGGTGACAGCCGACGGCGGCTCCCACTGGCGGAATGTCACGCCACCGATGTCGTCGGGCGAGCCTAACGTGCTGATCCCGTTCTTCCTTGACGCGAATCATGCTTGGGTGGCGCTGGCGTCGGAGTCTATCCCTGGTGGCCCGAGGCCGGTGACGGCTACATTCACGATCTTCCGGACGGACGACGGGGGTGCCAGCTGGCGAAAGGCAACGCCGGCACTGGTCGAAGGCATGCCAAGCGAGCTTGATTTTGTAGGTGCGACCCTTGGTTGGCTGGTGCTTACGACTGCCAGCAGCGATGTTCACCTCTATCGGACGGTGGATGGCGGAGTCCACTGGTCCATGATGTCCCGGCACCCGCTGACCCAGGTGGGCGACAGCCAGCCTGCCGGTGTCCTGCCGCGTGTCGACGCGATCAGCAGCGGCCAGGCCGACTGTGGTTTCGATTCCTTTGTGGGAACAGCTTTTCATGGCGCCTCCACCGGCTGGACCGCCGGTCAATGTAGCGGTCCGGTGCTAAAGCCCTACTTCTACGTCAGCCACGACGCCGGAAAGACCTGGAATCCAGAGGTTCCACCTATCCCTTCGACCACCAAGTGCACCTGCTTTGTTAGCGGCACCGCGCCGGTCTTCACAAGTCCTCGTGATGGGACCTCGGTGGTAGCCACCAGTTCGATACAGAGCCATTGCGAGATGCAGGGCACCAGTACAGGCTGCATGCGACGTAATACCGCGGCACGTGTGTTTATACGTGACCAGCGATGGGGGCAGTCCTGGTCACTACACGAATTGCCGGGTGTGGCGGGCGGCACCGGCCCGACCTTTGTGGCGGGCGGCACCGGATGGTATGCGGCGGCGACGCTCCAGCCGGGATCGGCGCATAACGAGACCATGTACGGCCGGCTTTACGCGACGCATGACGGCGGTGCCAGCTGGGCGCCGCTGGAAACCAGCTCCACCTTCCAGGGCGGGGACTTGAATTTCATCAACCCCACCACCGGCTGGGCATTGAATGGTTCTGCTCCCGGCCTTCAGACGTTCCTCGAGACGAAGGACGGTGGGCGCAGCTGGCATCAACTGAACCCGGTCGTGACTGGTTGAACCCACGACGAGTCGAATCAGTTTCTTTCTGGGCCGCTATGAGACGGCCCGCGCCTTCTCGTTGATGGCGTCGGGAGCCCAGACATCCGGCCAGCGTCGCCGCAGCAGGATCGTCAGAGGTACCCCGAGGAGCAGAACGACCAGCGAGGTCAGCTGCGCCTGCTTGAGCCCGAAGGCGATGACGATGTTGTCGCGCAAAAAGAAGATCAAGAACTGGCCGATGGCGTAGAGGGCGACGTAGGTGATGATCAGTGTTCCCGGTCGTGGCCGCCGCGTGCTGAGCCAGACAAGGAAGCCGAAGAGCGCCAGGCTGAAGAGCAACTCGTAGGCATTGGCCGGCTGGTAGGCGACTCCCCGGACGGGGGCGAGGGTATGCGGGCTGGTGTAGCGAACCGCCCAGGGCAGGTTGGAGGGAAAGCCGAGGATGTCGCCATTGACGATGTTCCCCAGGCGGCCGATGGTCTGGCCGATCGCCGCGAACAGAGCCGCGCCGTCCAGCACGATCCACAGGGGAAGCCGGAGCCGGCTACAGAAGACGGCGATCGTGATCGGGACGGCGAAGAGGGCGCCGTAAAAGGCCATGCCGCCCTCCCAGAAAGCGAAGATGTGGACCGGGTGGGTGAGGTAGTAGCCGAGGCCGGATTGGACGACGAAGTAGAGGCGGCCCGCCAGAAGACCGATGACCACGGCCCAGAAGCCAAGGCTTCCGAGTTGAGAATCGGAGATCCCCCTGGATCGCAGATAGCGGCTACTCACCATGAAGCCCACGGCGAAGGCGACGGCGTAGCCAACGCCGTACCAGTGAACCGGCAGCGGTCCCAGCTGGA